>Ga0207914_100108_pt1 | contig 45115 bp, 35 predicted proteins | sample DeeseametaMP2497_FD_184171 | JGI IMG/M metagenome (GOLD analysis project Ga0207914, IMG submission 184171) | Marine microbial communities from East of Antigua and Barbuda, Atlantic Ocean - MP2497 (SPAdes) | ecosystem: Environmental > Aquatic > Marine > Oceanic | place: East of Antigua and... | reverse complement strand
CCGGACGATGTCACATCCGGCGGTGACATCGTGGGAACACCGGGCAGCGGTGGTGCGTCTTCGAGAGCACGGCCGAGCAACTATCGACGAACACGCTCTGTTCGCGATGATCGAGAAGATGCGTCAGGTAGCCACGTCGGCAGAGCGGGACACCAAACGAGCCCGACGTAATCGCACTCGCCGTGCTCACCTGAGCAGCGTCACCACATCACCGAACGCGATGGGCCCGCCCGAGAGTCGCCCCGGTACCGACCAAGTACCGGTTCCGATCTTCGACGACATCGAAGAATGGTGAATCGATGAACGACGACCCCCGAATCACTCCTGCAGGCGACGGTAGCGGCGAAGACATCGACCCCGGTAGTGCGGATCTGATCCACCTGCGAAGTTCGGTCAGATCGATAGCGGGTCTTCCTGCTGCACAACGCATCAGGCACATTCGTACGGAACGGTGGATCGGGTATCCGCGTGCACGGTCGGTGATCGTGCACCTCGAGACGTTGCTGGTGTGGCCGGATCGGCAACGAATGCCGAACCTGCTACTGATCGGGCCGACGAACAACGGCAAGTCGATGATCATCGAGAAGTTCCGGCGTGCGCACCCCGCTGTCAGCTTGCCCGACCGTGAGCACATACCGGTGTTGTGTATGCAGATGCCCCCGGACCCAGCACCCGGACGGTTCTACCTCGCGATGCTCGCTGCCCTCGGAACGCCGATGCGCCCGCGAAGCCGCGTTCACGAACTAGAACAGCAAGCGGTGACGCTGTTGCGAGCAACCGGGGTTCGGATGCTGATCATCGACGAGCTCCATAATGTTCTCGCCGGTCGCGACAACGTGCGCCGAGAATTTCTGAACCTGTTGCGGTTTCTGGGCAACGAGCTGCGGATCCCTCTCGTCGGAGTCGGTACCCGAGAGGCGTACCTCGCGATCCGCAGTGATGCACAGTTGGAAAACCGTTTTCACCCCATGACGCTGCCGATCTGGACCAACGACACCGACACCCGCTCCCTGCTGGCGAGCTTCACCGCCAGCTTCCCGTTGCGTGCGCCCTCGTACCTGACATCGGCGGAGATGACCGATTACCTCCTCACCCGGTGTGAGGGCACCATCGGCGAACTGGCCACGCTGTTGACCGCGGCCGCAGTGACCGCAATAGAAGCCGGAGAGGAATCGATCACCTCACAGGTGTTGACCCAAACCGCCTACTTCGGGCCCACCGAACGCCGCCGCCACTTCGAACGGCACCTGGCATGACACCAGCCGATGCCCCTGCAGCGCACACAGCGCTCGACCACAGTGCGCATCCGCCGTGGCCGCTGCGCCCGCAACCACTACCTGGCGAGACTCTGATGTCGTGGCTGGCCCGGACCAGCGCACTGTATTCGTTGATCAATACAGCGGACCTTCTCGACGGGCTCGGTGTCGACACCTCGGGCGTGGACCTGGACCGCTACACACGCGAGCCGGTGTTGACCGCACTTGCCCAGAGAGGCGGCAGTACCGCGGAACGGCTGCGGGAGATGACGTTGGCGGGCTATACGCCCTGGCTGCTCGACAGCACCGACCCCAGTGAATGCGACTTCGACACCTACGTCCATCAGTTCTCTGTCCTACTGCCACCGGGTCTGGCAATGGCAGATCGACGTCGACGCACACCGGCAGCCGGCACATGGCTTCCCTGGGTGAGCAAGCTCGATACGCGGGCATGCCCCTTGTGCATCGACGCCCTCGACACCGACGCCGATATCGCGGTCATGATGGCTCATCAGTACCCGATGCTGACCAGCTGCACCAAGCATCTCTGCCGGCTCGAATTCTGCGCTGTGATACCCGGGAGACTGGTGTTCTGGGACAGAACACCAGCAGGCTCGGACGAACACGCACCACCGATACCGGTACCAGCAGTCGTCGCAGAAATCGACCGGCGCACAGCCGCCGCCATGACGAGCGGGTCGGTCGAGCTCGTCGCGGGCCGTGTTCAGGCAGCAGTGTGGTTCAGGCTGCTGCGCACCGTCGTCGATGAGGTATCGACACCGCTGGTTCGCACCGGATGGTGGGCGAAGCCACTGAGCGCGATCTGGAAGTCCACCGGTTGTTCCCGCCCGCTGCGGACATCGTGGGTTCCGTTCGAGCAACTGCCGTGGGACGAGCAAGCGAACGTTTTGTTTGCTGCCGCGACCGCGATCATCGCGGTGGAGAACGATGAGATAACCGCGAGCGGAGCTGACGCCTGCCTGCTGCGCCCGCGACGGTACGAGCCGGTCGATCCGGGGACCCCTCCGACGGGGTCTCGCAGTCCGGTACCCACCCGCAGCGCTTGGGACGGTGTGATTGCGGCGATCGATGCCGCTGTCGCCGCCGCCCGCGTCGACAGCGACGCCGCCCGATCTCTGTTCGGATTCGCTCGAACGGGGTGCCGCACCGAAGAAGACGTCGACGAGCTGGCCTATGCCTTCGTCGAGCTCGGCATTCGATTGGACTGGGACTGAAGCGCGCTAGATCACCACACGTTTCTCTACGCCGACTTACGCGGAAATCAATCGCCTCCTGTAGTCACCCACGGTTTGTGTGCGGTGACCGACGAGAATTTTCCTTCCCGCACCGTCTCGAACGAAACACCTGGTGAGCGTGTTTCCAGTCCGAGAACCGTGTCGGAGGTGCCCGATACAGTCCTGCCCATGATGAAACGCCAGCTCGTAGACGGCTCGAACATTGTTCCGGTCGTTTTGCCGGGTGCCGCGGCGGTGTTTCCAGACCTGTCGCCTGAGGTTGCTGCTCGGATCGAGCGGTCGGTGGCGGCATCGCGCTCGACCGGTACCCGTAGGGCTTACTCCTCGGCGTGGCGACGCTTCGAGACCTGGTGCACCGTCGCCGGGCACCACGCGTTGCCGGCGCATCCCGCGACAGTGGCGGCCTACCTCGTCGCTGCGGCGGACACGCTCACCGTCGACGGGACGCGGGCGTACGCGGCCGCGACGTTCGGCAAGTGGATTGCGGCGATCGCCGACCGGCATCGCCAGGTCGGCCACGACAACCCCTGCGGTCACGAGATGGTGCGCGCCACGCTAGCCGGTATTCGTCGCGACTATGCCGCGGCGGGGGATCGGCCACGCAATCCCCGTGCCCCGCTGCTGACGTCCGATATTACCACGATCGTCGCTCTCGCTCGCGCCGGTGTAGCCGGGTGGGCCAGCGAAGTACTCGAACGCCGCGACACCGCGTTGCTGCTGATGGGGTACGCCGGGGCGTTTCGGCGCAGCGAGCTCGTGGGGCTCGAATGTCGGGACGTGCGCCGCGACCGGCTCGACGGTGCGCACGTGCACCTGCGACAATCCAAGACCGACCAGGACGGTACCGGGGCAGTGAAAGCGTTGCCGTACACCGCCAATCACGATTCATGCCCAGTCTGCGCGTGGATCCGATGGATCCAGGTGGTCGCTGCGTTCGACAGCGGAGGCCGGGTCGCCGTGATCCGTACACTTGCCCGTTCCGTGCCGTTCGATCAGCACGTCTGCCGCGGACCGGTTCCAGTTGCGGCACATCGGATGCCGTTGTTTCGGGCGATCCGGAAGAACGGCAACCTGTCCGAGACGGCACTGTCCGGTGCTGCGGTGCACGCCGCGATTCGCCGCAGGGCCGGTCAGGCTGGATACGCCGCGGATCTCGTTACTCAGTTGGGCGGGCACTCGTTGCGGTCCGGCTTCGTCACCCAAGCGTTCCGTAATGGGTCCGACGCGCACGCGATCATGCGTCAGACCGGACACAGCACGCCGGGGATGGTCGAAATCTACGCCCGCGAGAACGCGCCGTTGATCGGTAACGCCGTGAACGACCTCGGGCTGTGACCAGTCCATTCGGCGTCGATCCGAGTCACAGCGGCCGCGCGGAACGCGGCGAAGGCGCTCGACGCGATGACTCCGGTGCTTCGTCGGTGCAGAAGGGCGGAGTCGGTGCCGGAGCGACCCGACCCATAGCTGCTTCGCCGAGCGGTTACCGCTACGAGTGGGCGCTGTTCGAGGACTGGTGCATTGCAACCGAGGTCGAGCCACTGCCTGCCTCGCCGATCACACTGGTGAACTTTCTGGCTGCGAACCCCGCGAGTGACGCTGTGCAGCTCCGCAGGGTCGCCGCGATCAACCGCCGACATCTCGATTCTGGACATACTCCGCCCGGGCGTACGACAGCACTGCGAATGGCGCTCGATTCCGGGCGGTCCGCACGAACGGCACGCCGCGCCGAACACTACTGGGGACTGGCCTCGGCGCTACCCTCGGCGGGATCGATGCAGGCGTTGTTCGGTCGTAGGGACGCGGTTCTGCTTGTGTTGTCGGGAGCCGGGCTCTCGCACCGAGCAATATCGGCGCTCGATCGGTCGGACGTCACCAGCGCGGGCCCCGACGTGCGCATCGGTGGCCGGCACGGTATCCGGATTGCAGCAAATCAGTCGACACAGTTTCGCCCGGCCGAGATCTGGGAACGGTGGCGCACCGTACTGCGATTTTCGGATCGATACCCCTCGACTACATTGCTCGCAGAGCATCTGCAGGCGAACGCTTTTCCCGATATGTCTGGGTGGCCGCGGAGTGTGGGTCCGGTCGCTGTACCGATCGACCGGTGGGGCCACATGCCGTTACCGGCCGATCCGATGACGCCAGCTGCGGTCGGGACGGTGATCGATGCCCACCGCTCCGGGGAGCCGCCCCGACACGTTCTACGGTGTGCACTTCCGCACCCGCGGGGGCGCGGCGAGATGGACTCGAAGGTGACTGTCCCAGTATCGGAACCCGTTTCAGCAGTACTGAATTCGGATTACTATCGCATCGGTCTCGACGCCCGGCGTCGCGCGCATTTCGCTTTGGCCGATGTGCCCGGCATCACCGACGATCTCGAGGACCGGATCGAGCATCTGCTGCAACGCACCGCGGAGCTGCTCGAGGTCGGCGATCGTTCAGGTTGGTGACGTTGCTGCACCTTTTCCTCGATCTACGGCGTCGACGGTGTCGGAGGACGATGACGCGCAAGATATTGGAACTGACTGCAGCGGTGCGTCGTTCGATGCGCGGGATCAAAGTTGTAAGGTGGCCGGACACGGCAAGTTCACCGTTGGCACGGGAGTGCAGGCCTACTTCTGCGACCCGCACTCCCGTGGCTGCGGGGCGCGCCAGCGAGAACACCAATGGATTGCTACGTCAGTATTTTCCCCAGGGCACCGACTTTTTCCAATGCAGCGTCGAGCGGCTCGACGAGGTCGCCGACCTCCTGAACAACCGACCCGAAGACTCTCGACTGGCATAATCGGCGGCAGGCGTTCCCTCTGTCGTAGAGGACCACGCCGACTTGTCAACGACCACGATGCGGCCGCGCTCCTTCCTTCTCGGAGCTCCCGAATTGCCGAGGATGCCGACAGCTCCAAGAACCTCTCTGTTTCCGGTGTCCGGACTGACCGAGTGAATCAGTCGGCAATCAAGTGATAGTCGCCCGCTTCGTCGAGCGCGGCCGTGACTTGTTCTCGAGTGAGTGTCGTCTCGGAGTCGACCGATACCGTCGACTCACCGCCTGCGACGAGATCGACCCTGACGTGGTGGACACCGTCGATCGCTTCGAGTTCGGTGGTGACTGCGTCGGCGCAGTGACCGCAGGTGAGGCCGGTAACGGTGTATTGCGTGCTGGTCGTACTCATGGGAGCCTCCTTCGATTCTGTGGTCGTCGTGGACTGCGGTGAACTGCAGCCGCAGCCACTGCTCGGTGAAAGGTCGGTCAACGACAAATCTGACACGTTGTTCATCGGGTTCCGTTCATTGTTCATGGGCTCTGTAGTACCCTAAGGGGGTATCTAGACAAGGCAAACTATACCCCCTATGGGTATGTCTACGCCAAGTATTTCGGTTGTCCTCATTCCTGGATATCTCGGAGTCGGACCCCGGTGTCATCGCGGGATCTCGTGGCGGGCCGAACCCCAGGGGAGGAAGAGGGAGTAAGCCGCTCAACAGCGGCAAGCGCCCGCATCAGCCGCGCGGGTGACCGCCTGCGGTCGCGTCGAAATGTCGCTATCTGTTGTCGGGCTGGTCTCGACCGGGCCGAGTTACGTCAGTGTGTACAACGCCTGGGGGCTGGCTGCGTAGGCGGTGTCGTAGTCGACCGCGGTCAATGCCTCGACGGACCCGGTTGCGGAACGCTTCTGCCAATCGGCGCCGTTGCGACTACGCCAGGCGTATCCGTCGGTGTCGATCCCCCACAGTGCATCGCCGGCACCGGCGAGCAATACCAAGTTCGGTGCGTCGAGGACAGGAGAGAATGTTCGGGCCGTGTCGGTGCTGTGCTGGAGTCCATCAGATGTCACCGCCCATACTCCGGAGTTCGTAATCGCCAGCACCGCTGCTGATACAGCGGCGCCGGGAGTCCAGGTGGAGCCGCTGTCGGTGGAGACGAGTAGACCGGTACTGCCGTCGAATCCGACGAGGATGCGTCCATCGGCAGCCAGCGCGTGGAAGTCGACTTGTCCTTCCAGTGATCGATCCGACCACGACATTCCGCCGTCATTGCTGCTGCGCAGTCCCAGGGGGTTCGGCGCCGTGCTGGATTCGCCGGGATGACCGGAGGTGAAGAGGGTGTCGGTGGCCGGTACACCCGATAAACCCATGAAGTCATCGTCGGAAGACCCGACCCTGGTCAGGTTTCCGGCCGAATCGATGGCGAAGAGTCCTGTGTGGCTGCCAGCGAGGACGGTGCCATCGGCGTTGACGTGCAATCCGTGTACATGAGCCAGTGAGGAGGTGAAGTCGACCGCTGCCGGTTTGGTCGCGTCGTCAGTGGCTGCCGGAGCGGAACATCCAACGAGAGCGAGAGCTGCGATCAGAGATGGCAGCAGGATGCGGGAAAGCGAGGTGGACATAAAGTGCGGTTCTCGTTCTGTCGATGAGGGTTCGGTGATGCATTCGCTTGAGCGCCAACGCCACGCGATCTCCCGGTCAGGTGCGGTGGACAAGACAGATACGGGAGCTGAGGTGGACATGACTGCTCGGGCGGTATGTGCGGGGAGAGGTAGACGCATCGACCTTCATCTCCATTCAACTTCATCTCCAATCATTGAGGCGAGGTACGAACGTGGATCGTTCGGCGTCGAACAGGCGTAGCAGCGAATCGCATTGACGACCGGTACTGGCTGAATGCGAACAATTCCGGCGCCTTCGCCCGCCTGGCCGAGCTCAGCATCCAACTACTAGCCAGCATAGTATCTCGGGAAGGTCAGGCCGAAGTGCCCATCCGGTTCGGTGGTCATCGCAGATGCGCCGGTGCGTCGCCCGGGGTGACGCCGATGTGGATGTGGTCGCTGTGCACGTTGTCGGTGAAGAATCCTGGACGGTCACCGTTGAGGTCGGTCGGACCTCCGACCTCGGTTGCGCCCAGTAGGGCTGCCTCAGTGACGAATTCGGAGATCGTTGGGTTGTTGTCGGGGTCGTCGATAACCCGCATACCGTTGATTTCTCGGATGTCCACTGCTCGTCCGACTGCGTGGTTGGACAAGCGCCTGTGCGGGAAGACGGTCTGGATGTGACCGGTGTGCATCACCTGCACGGCGTAGGTGAATCGGTCGGCAAGTCCGATCATGATCTGAAGCACATTGTTGTTGATGCGCCCGGTTCCGATGTCGACTCGTGCAGGCTCGGAGAGCGTGATGCGAGGGTTGCTCAGCACCGACGACGCCGCGGCGGTCAGTGGCACTGGGGTTCCTAGCCTGCCGCTTTCACGGTGATCGGTCACCAACCGTGTGTCGAAACTGAAGAAGGGTGCTCTGACCTGCGATAATTCGACTTGTCTAAGGTTGAATAATCACGTAATCGAGGAGCACCCTTCAGGTGAGCAAGTCTACGTCGTCGTACCCCGCCCTGTCCGTCGATGCCGCTGGAAGCGGGGTCGTGTCGCACGCTGGCGCGGTAACGCTGCTACGCACCGCAGAAGCCACCGGACTCACCGCAGCCTTATCGGAGCAGCTCGCGCCATGGCGGAAACCATTGGCGCAGTTCGACCCCGGGAGAATTATCGTCGACCTCGCAGTGTCGCTGGCGCTCGGTGGAGACTGCCTCGCCGACATCGCAACCCTCCGCGAGCACACCGCAGTGTTCGGGAAAGTTCCCTCAGACCCAACCGTCTCCCGACTGATCACAGCATTGGCCGCAGATGCACCCGCAGTACTGACCGCCATCGACACCGCCCGCGCCAAAGCCCGCGGCGCAGCATGGACCCATGCCGGCGATCACGCCCCCGATCACGACATCACCGCGGACAACCCGATTGTCATCGACCTCGATGCCACCCTCGTCACCGCTCACTCCGACAAACAGTACGCTGCCCCAACCTATAAGCGGGGCTTCGGCTTTCACCCGCTATTGGCATTCGTCGATCACGGTACCGCAGGCACCGGCGAACCCGTCGCGGCGCTGCTCCGGGCAGGGAACGCTGGCTCGAACACCGCCGCCGACCACATCGAGGTGATCCGCAAAGCGCTCGCGCAGCTACCGTCCACCACGGGCACTCGGCCCGGCAAGAAAGTGTTGGTGCGCACCGATGGCGCCGGAGCGAGCCACGCCTTCATGTCGTGGCTACATAACCAACGGGTGTCCTATTCTATCGGGTTCGGACTGACCGATGCCATGGTCACCGCACTGAGCGAGGTCCCCGAGAGTGCATGGTCGGCGGCGATCGACGCCGAAAACAAGGTCAGAGACGGCGCCTGGGTCATCGACGCCACCGGCGTTCTGGACGTGTCTAGTTGGCCACCGGGGATGCGCGTGGTGATCAGGAAAGAGCGACCCCACCCCGGCGCGCAACTACGCTTCACCGATACCGACGGACTGCGGTTGACTGCGTTCGCCACCAATACAGTCCGTGGTCAAGTCCAGAACCTCGAACTACGCCATCGTCGCCGTGCCCGCTGCGAAGACCGAATCCGGAACTTGAAAGATACTGGGCTAGAGAACTTTCCGTTGTACGGCTTCGACCAGAACCGGATCTGGCTCGCCATCGTCGAGCTTGCTCTCGAACTGACCGCATGGACGCAGCTACTCGGATTCACAGACCACGACGCTCGCCGGTGGGAACCGAAACGACTGCGTCTGCGGATCTTCTCGGTCGCCGGCCGGATCGCCACTCACGCTCGTCGCATCCACCTGCGGCTGTCGAAGGATGCCTCGTGGTCGGCGCTGATCGTCGCGGCGCTGACCAGGTTGGCGGCGCTACCTTCGCCCGCCTGAACTCCTATTTCTGGCTCACCGACACGAAGGACACCTTCTCGGACCGTGGAACCGAGCGTTCACCCGATCGATATCGGCCGACACATCGCGCCCGATGAACGTGAACGCAATCGAAAACCATAATCTCGAACCGATCAGGCCACCACATCAGCAGGAAGAAAGATCGAGGCTAGAGATTGAACACAGTGCCGTGGATGACGCTATCCTCAAGAAAGAAACGAAGCCCTTGGAAGAACTAGTCGACCGCCTACTCGACGACCCGACTCGTGCATCAAGAACCAGCCTGAAGTTCGTCGCGAATCGTATGCGTAGTCACGCAATCTCATACCGGCTCGCAGAGTTTTCACATCTAGCAGAGCGTATGCCACACGCCGCTGATGCCTTGGCACCGATGTTCAAAATGGTATTCTCGCAGGACCATCTTGAGGACTGGTTTCTCAACTATGCAAGCAGCCCGTGGGCATCGTTTGACTGGTCGATCGCTCACTATCTTCGCATGTTTCCAAGCGAAAAGAATCCCGGTTCTAAACTCGTCGACTTTGTAGCAGAGCGGTCGGCGGATGCGCGCACCCCAATAGTGCTCCTCTCGATTTGCCTTCAGCGACTTGCCGCTTGGGACGCTGACAAAGCAAGGGGCGTTCTTACATCCATCGAGCGCCAGATATCCCATCCCCAGAACAGGAGAATACTTGCTTTGGCTGGAAATCAGGCAGGAATTGAGCGCCACAAGGTCAGAAAGTGGCTATCCAGTCACGACGAGAATCGTGTGACCCTAGAAATGCTTGAGCACGCAAATTTCGGGAAACCGAAGGTGTCTAGCTACTACACAGCGTGACACGTCTTCAGCTTGACCAACTGACGGTCAACGAATCAGGGACGCCGCGCTGTCGGTGCAGTGGTGTAGTAACGACGCATGACTACCCTCGATTCGACCGACGATCAGAGATCAGAGCCGTTCGAGAAAGCCTGGCATGCGTTGGATTCAGCGCGCCAGCTTCGTCATGACATCGCGACGCACTGGAACGAGGTGGACATCGACAGCGCACTGTGCTGCCAGATCTATCTCGACGAACAAGGCCTCGGCGAGCTTCGACTGTCGGTCGAGTGGCCGACGCAGGCCGACGCCATCCAACAGAGTGGCCGAGACTTCATTGCTGCAGTCCAGGACAGCCTGAACGCAGCAATCCAGGCCACCGAGAGACTGACTTCGGGCATCACACCCACGCCTGATCGACCGATCCAATTCCCGCTTTGTTCAACCCCATCCGAGTTCACCGAGCTCCACCACTCCGGCGCGTTGGATGGTCTCCGACCCGACCACCTGCAGCTCGTCGCACTGTTTCAGCCCTACGCAATCGAAGCAGAAACTCCCACTCAAATCTCAATGCTGCGGTCAGCAATGGGTCTGTTGAAGGATGTCGCCAACCTGGACCCAGACGCGAAGGTTTTTGGAATATGGGCGCACTCGGTTCAGCCGACCGTGGTGGTGGACTCACCGCACAAGATTGTCGAACTAGTTGCCGCGTCGCCCACACTCGTCCAGACATCAGCCCCGATCGCGCGGTTCCGGGTAGAACCCACCGAAGGCGCGCGAGGCCTGCGCGGCCGGCCGGGCGTCGCCCTCGACATCGCGTTCGCGCTACCTCCATGGCCTGGCAACCCAGACAAAGACACGGTCGGCCGCCGATGTGCCTCACTTCTTAAAGTTGCAGCCGAAATTGTTCGCGGCTTCGAGCGCTCGGTTGGTCTGCGCGAGCCGCCCAACCGCCCGGACCTCGACTTGGACGTAGACAATTTGACTACCGAAGACGACAACGACCCTGGCAGGTGGGCACCGGTCGATCACTCGAATTACCCAGACCTCGAACCCCAGCTCGCTCAGTCCGAACTCGGCCTTGCTGTCTATCGGGATGACGACGACAACATGGTCATGCTGGTCCACACTGAAAACGGCGTGTTCGGGCGGACGATTCCACACGCCCGAGTCCTCGAGCCAGCAGTGCTTCGAGGTCCTGCAGCCGAGAACGCGACCCTCGCCGCTGCGGCACAGTGGGGGCTCCCCGATTTCGTGTTGCCACCCAAGAAGATCGCTAAAGGCACAGCATCCCGTGAGCTCGGCGACGGTACAGTCATCTTCGGAAATCGAGCACTTGCTATCCAGGTGAAGTCCCGCGACGTACCCACCGACGCAAACCCTGCTCGCGAACTGAACTGGATTGCCAAGAACGCCGCGAAGGGCGCGCGCCAAGCCGCAGGCACAGTACGAACCCTGACCGCCACACCCAAGACCCTTCCCAACGCCCGGGGACGCTCGATACAAGTCGACGCCGCGGCATACGCATGGGTTGGTGTCGTAATAATCGATCACGACCAGCCGCCCGAGCACATCTCCACCGTCTCATCGCCGCCGTCGCTTGCAGTAGTAGCTCTTCTACGGCGTGAGTGGGAATTCCTCTTCGACCAGATGAGGTCGATCACCGCCGTCGGCGCATACATTCACCGAATAAAAGACGACGAAGTCGCACCGGGTGAACATGTGCCACACTATTTCGAGCTCGCGAATGCCGACCTCGAAGCAACTCGGAACGCAGATACCGACCACAACTATCCAGCACAAGCCCAACGTATTTCGTACCCCCTCTTGCCGAGGGAGCCAGCATCGAGCATCGACACCGCAGGGGCAGCGCTGTATCGCCAGCTGCTTGAGGACGTCGCTAAGTCGTCCTGGGATCGTCCCGAACTCGACCGCTTGAACGTGCTGCACATGCTCGATCAGCATCCCGTACTCGAGCGGGCCGCGATCGGCCGACGACTGCTCGACCAGCTCCGAATCGCTCGAGACGCCCTCAATGGTGAGACGCGGTTTGAGGCTCGCCGTTACTGGCTGGGAGACAATCACTTACAGTTGGCCTTCAGCGTGCTGAACCATCTCAGCGGACACCATCAAGCAGTCTTCCGTGGGTGGGCGACGCTCCGCCACCACGAATGGATCTCCGGGCGTCCCGCCGAAACAGTTGATTCTTGCCGGACGGTCGCGGTTCTTCTCACTCCCAGGCACGATGGCCTTCGCCCATGGGACACAACAATGTACGTACTCTTCGGCAAAATCGATGTTGACGAAGAAGAACTGGACTCATACCGTCGAATATTCGGCAGCACAGCTTAATTCGCTCGCAGACTGCCTGCGTTGCGGGCCTTTACCGCAAGACTGTTTCATGCGACTGCAGGACTAACTTGTCGCCAGCGCCTGCCATGCCCGGGCCACAAGGTTTGCCGCTTCGCGCGCTGTCACGGTCAGCCGCGTCTGCCCCGACAACTGACTCTCCCAATCGGATTCGGTCGGTATGTCCGCGAACTGCCACTGCCCTGGCAGCTTGTTCGTCGGCCCGAACCTTTGATACAAATCGGCCACGTCCGGCTCGAATGCGCCAATCCGATTGAGTGCCCACAAGTCCCACAGATCACGCGATGCCCGCCGATCACACCAGGTCACCGCCTTACCCGCAACGAACGCGGGCCGCGTGGGCACCGTCAACTCAGCTCCGAGTGCATCCTCGTACCGCTGTTCGAGCTGCCGGTTCTCCAGAGGCCACGTTGGGCGACCTTCCGCCGACAGCAACTGCACCTTGACCGCCAGTCCGGACTGCGACCTCAACACTGCACCGAGATGCTCGGGCACCTCGCTGATCGCCGGATCCCACACCAGTCGCCCGTGGCTGCGCATGATTGCGCGCGGGAGAGCGCGGTCGAGATCACGAGCGACATCGGATCTCGAACCAACCGCAATCAGATCGATGTCCTCACTGAGACGACCATCGACCAAATGGGTTCGAGCCAAGGCTGTTCCGCCGATGAATACAATCCGATCCGCGAAGTGCGCACTCAGATAGCCGAGCAGGTGCGAGATCAGGTGATCCCGCTCGACCTGTGCACGCGCGACACCGAATTGCGCGGCCACCGAGGCCAACTCGTCTGCATTCACCCTCGCTCCCGCAACCGATCCTGCATCCGCGTCAAAGTCGTTCGCATCTTCTGAGCCTCGGCGATCTCGGCTAACACCTTCGGATCGCACTTCCGATACAACTGCTCCACCGCCGGCCACACCTCCCCCTCGGCATCACCGAGCCCCGGACGCTTCACCAGATCCATCACCGTCTGCTCCGCGGTAGTCACTAGCACCGGCCCCAACTCGGTATCGATGCGCTCCGCATCCAGACGTGCTGTGTCGCGCACGACGAACCGAACCAGTGCCAGCCGATCCGCCAACCGAATCGGATCGTGCCGCGTCGGCACAGCCACCACAGCAGTCGCCAACGCCCGCGGAATCGCCCCGTGCAACCGGGCCGCGCTGACACCCATCACGACGGCATCGTCGGGGCCGTACGCCGCGACAGCGATACCGGCCGCCGCTGCCTCCAATCCAGGCATCCACTCGGTCCCGACCCGATCGTCTGGCACAGCCACGTAGAAGCCTGTCGCCACCCTATGCAGCAGACCCAAGTCCATCAGGCGCGCAAGCTCGGCCCGCGGGTGCGCGTACACCTGGGCCGCCGTCGCGGCCCGCACCATCCGCATCGGAAGCCGCGCAAACTCCGGAGGTAACCCGGTGTGACGGCGTCGCACATTGCTCGCAGTCACAGTCACCTCCATCGAGTATCGAATACGTAGGCTCCAAGCCTACAGAACCGACACTCATTCCAACACCGCAATCCCGGCCTAGCCGCTCCCGCCCGGTCCACAAAAATCCACCTATATCCACACGAATGCTCACTGATGAGTTAGCGATGAGTTGTGACATTCTGTGACATCAAACGCCGAATCGAGCCGCCGAACCGGCAAATCCCCAGGTCACAATCGACCCATAAACCCAGGTGGACGAACCGGGCTCACTCGCGAAACGAGCGGCCACAACAGGCCAAAAAGAGACGGCCCCACCCATTTTCGCTGGTCAGAGCCGTCTCGTGGAGCCTCCTAACGGGATTGAACCGTTGACCGCTCGCTTACAAGTATGTTGCGAGACAACCAGATACGTCCGCATGGAACCATCACAGATACTCTGACCTGCGTCAATCGTCCAGTCCGTACCACCCGAATCCACCCTCGTTCGTACCGACATGTGACACGCTCGTGACACCGAGATTCGTCTGGTAAAACCGTGTGGACCGTGGTGGATCCGCCTGAATGCACGTTGATTTGGAGCGCTCTGAGCGCTGCAAGTCGTTGTGACGGCGCTCATCGAAATTCCCCACTGACGCTCACTGAAATTCCCCACCCGTGTGGCACCGCCAACGAGGGCGGGTCTCCCCGGATGCTGATGGTCTCTGACCACACACCAGCTACCCGAAGGAGACCCGCTCCTCATGCTTACACGGGAGGAAGACGTGGAAATACACGCCCTGCATCAACGAGGCTGGAAGATCGCCGACATCGCACGGCACACCGGCCGCGACCGCAAGACCATCCGGTCCTACCTCAACGGGACCACCACACCCGGAGTGCGTAAACGCAGCATCCCGGACCCCTTCGAGGTGTTCCTCGCCTACGTCACCGCACGCCTGTCCGAAGACCCACACCTGTGGGTCCGCACCCTCTGCGACGAGCTCGAAGACCTCGGATATTCGATGTCGTATCAAACGCTGCACCGCAAGATCCGAGAACTGAAACTTCGCCCGATCTGCAAAGCCTGCCTCACCGCAACCGAAAGACCCAACGCAGTCATCGATCACCCGCCCGGTGAAGAGACACAATGGGATTGGGTCGATCTACCGAACCCACCCGACTCCTGGGGATGGGGCTCGATGGCACGTCTGTTCGTCGGAACGCTGGCCTGCTCGGGCAAATGGCGCGGGATCCTCGCCCCGGACATGACCCAACCCCATGTCGTCGACGGACTCGACCGCATCTGCCGAGGCCTCGGCGGCGTCAGCCGCGTGTGGCGGTTCGATCGGATGGCGACAGTCTGCCACCCCGACTCCGGCCGCATCACGGCCAGCTTCGCCGGCGTCGCCAAATATTACGGTGTCTCCGTCGCCATCTGCCCACCCCGCCGAGGTAACCGCAAAGGCGCGGTGGAGAAATCCAATCACACTGCAGCGCAACGGTGGTGGCGCACAGTCGCCGACGATCTGACCGTCGAACAAGCCCAAGCAAGCCTCGACCGGTTCTGCAGCCTGCGCGGTGACACCCGGCTGCGACCGACGAAGGACGGGAGGGCGTCGGTGGGGACGATCGCCACCACCGAGGGGTTGCATCCGTTGCCGGCGGCTGCGTATCCGGCGATCATGAGCACCGACCGGGTCGTCTCGCGCCAAGCGTTGGTGTCCTATCGCGGTAACCGGTATTCGGTGCCACCCGAACTCGCCTGTGCCGCTGTGACAGTGACGCATGTTCTGGGCGCCGATGTCATCGACATCGTCACCACATCGGGCATCACCATTGCCCGGCACCATCTCGCTGCCGATGGGACTGGGGCGATGGTCCGCGATCACGGACATGTCTACGCTCTCGAACAAGCAGCGATGTCGGGTGCGAACACCGGCCGCCCGCACCGCCGGAAAGAACGGATCCCACCCGGACCCGACGCTCTCGCTGCTGCCGAGAAGCTCCGAGCGTCGGCCGAATCGACACTGTCCTCCGGGGATGGTCAGCGCGAAATCGGCAGTCATGCAACCGAATCCACTGACACCGGCGCGGTCATCTACGACCTGTCGGTCTACGAACGGGCCGCACACGGAAGGAACACCCTCTGATGGTCGACAAGAAAACAGGTGACCGGATGCCGGCACCGAACACGACCGAAGCGGCGAGTCTCTATCAACGCCTGCGTGGGCATCTGGCGGTCCTGAAATTGCACGACGCCGCCGAAGCGTTGCCTTCGGTCCTCGACCAAGCAGCGGCCGAGGAGCTGTCGATGACCGCGGCGTTGGATCGGTTGCTTTCGATCGAAGTCGAGGCCACCGAGGCACGGCGTTTGACCGGCAGGTTGCGGTTCGCGTGTTTGCCGACGCCGGCATCGCTCGAGGACTTCGACTACGACGCCGCGGCCGGTATCGACCGCAAGCTCATCGACGAGCTCGCGACCTGCCGCTACTTGGAGACGGCGACGAATGTGCTGCTCATCGGCCCTCCCGGGGTCGGCAAGACGCATCTGTCGGTCGGGCTCGCGAGGGCTGCTGCGCATGCCGGGTATCGGACGTATTTCACCACCGCTGCCGATCTCGCTGCCCGCTGCCACCGGGCAGCACTGGAGGGGCGGTGGGCGACCACAATGCGTTTCTACGCCGGCCCGACGCTGCTGGTGATCGACGAGCTCGGCTACCTACCGCTACCCGGTGAGGCAGCGTCGGCGCTGTTTCAGGTTGTCTCGCAACGGTATATGAAGACATCGATCGTGATGACCACCAACCGCGGTGTCGGATCCTGGGGTGAAGTGCTCGGTGACAACACCGTCGCCGCAGCCATGCTCGACCGGCTCCTGCATCGCTCCGTCGTGCTCAACCTCGACGGCGATTCCTACCGGTTACGGGACCACAACGCCAGATCGGAGAAGCTCCGCAAAGCCACCACCGGAACCCGCCAACCACTACAGTGAAGACCGCTCACGAGTGGGGAATTTCGGTGAGCGCGGTTGGGGAATTTCGCTGAGCCTCGTCAGTTGCTCTCGAGCCACGACATATTCATCATTACAGTGTAGAACTCGCCTTTCGGACGGGCATTTGAACCCCTAACCTCCTGGTAGTAACTCACACGGTTTCGCGGACCGGTGTGGATCCATATACACCCCCTGAGCTGACGATTCGGGAGTTCAAGTGCCCGCCCGAGTTCAGGTGGGAACATCCGAACCGAGATCAAAGTGTTGAGCGAGTTCCGGGGTCGAGCGTCTTCCGAAGTCCGACGAAGTCAATCGACGTCGACCCGGTAGGCAAGGACCGTTGCCACCTGGGCTGGGCGGTTCCGACCGGTCGCTGCAGCGACAAGTACGTATGTCCGACCATGGAGCAGGTGACTGCACAGATCCTCACCTTTTTCGACATGTGAACACGACGGCCTCTGGCACGCCAGAGGCATAAACCTCAGTTACCGCACCGTCAACGCATCTTGACCTACGCAAGCGATCGTGACGGCGCCCCGTCGGTCGAGCAGGTCTACTACAGTCAAGAATCGACCCTCTACCCGGAGATGTCGCAAGCGTGGAAGCGGCAAGAAAACTCGGGGCAATTCAGAGTGTCGAGTGTCTCACGGGTCGAACTTTTTTTGCACGGCTCCGCCGAAGTCTCCTTTAGTCAGGACAGGGGAAGATCGGCCAGCGATTGGCGGTCCTTCTTTCGGTCGACGTAGGTCAGGTCCATATCTCCGACCGTAAAGCGGTCGGTCCAATACGTGCCGGTGATGTACTTGGGGAGTCTTCCGACCACAGTGAACTCACATGCCCCTCGGTGCGGAGCGCTCCGCGGGCGGTGTTCCGCCCGCGGCTCGTTTCGGTACGTGTAGGTCAGCAGCGTTTGCTCTTTGCTTTCGCCGTGGTTGCGCAATGATGCGATCTCCGACATCGAAGAACTCTCGGCCGTCAGCAGTCGCACGCTGATCGTCCAGAACGTCTGCTCAACGACCACAGCGCTTGTGATCGGCCCCCAGTTCCCACCCTTCGGAATTCGACTCTTCTGGTGCGGCCGGATGGTCGTGCGCCAGGTTCCGTCCATACGTGGTCGCCCTACCAATATATGAACCCCTGGCCACTTCCAGATCCAGAGGTCGAAAGCGACAGCGAGTAACACGGAGGCGGACGGAATGTAGGCGAGAAGTCGTCGCATCGAGTCATCGATATCGACGCCGCTGAGGTAAAGCCCAGCGCCCCAAACCGCGCTGACTGCAACGGCGACGATCCGGACAAGCCGAGCTTGGTCCTTAGACATTAGTAGTCCAGGTACTGCCAGGTCGCGAGCACGAGTTCACGTGCATCGCCCGGAGTCCATTTGGCTCCGGGGTGGAAGAGATACTTCAACCCGTTCGGTTCTTCCCAGTCTGTCCGCACGTAGTTCTCTTCCTTCAATCCGTTCCACAGCCACACGAGCACGGACTTGAACCCGGCGCTGAGATCCGACCCACCCGTGAGTATCTCGTCCTGCACATTCCAGATAAGACACTCCATGAAGTAGGACGGCAGGTCGCTGATGGTGCCGTCTGCGACCAATTGGTTCTCTGCACTCTTCAGAGCACGTGCGAATCTCTTGTATCGGCCGTTGGTCCGTCCGTTCTTGGCCGTGCCGCGGTCGAGTTGCTGTTGCGGGTAGTTGACAATGGGCGATCCAGTTTTCGGGAACACCTTGCTGCCTCTATGCTGCCGGGTTTGGTCGGACGAGTCGTAGCGGACGTAGTCAAAACTTGGGACCACGTCTATGTCGGGGCGGGTGCCGTCGTGCTCGTCGATGGTGATGGCGACGACTCCGGACCCGGAAACCTCGCCTGGGAATTTTGCATCTAGCGCCGCCAAGATTTCGGCGCGCCAGAGTGGCGGTGTCCAATCGCCGTCATATGTAGGGGTCCCTTCACTCGACGGTTGCTCGCAGCCGTTGTACTCGTAGTAAAGGCACTCTCGGTTTTGCACCGCGATGTCGACATCACTGTCGAGGCGGACGTTCGTGTTGTTGGCGTAGGAGCCTTTCGCGTAGATGTGGTACGCCACGCCATTGAAGGCCGGCCACGCGTCAATGGCGCTCTTGACCATCCGTAGAGCGCGGTCCTGCTTGTCCTTCTCGTAATCGCTCGACGGCATCACCCAACGACGAAGAATCGCTTGGCGTTCTACAAGGTTCATATCTGCTCCCGGTTTCTCACCAGGAGGCTACAGCTGGGCACCGACAGTTCTAACTATGCGATGGAGCCCGTGACTCCAAAAGCCTCTGACAGGCGACAACGAAATTGCGAGCACGTACGTGATGCGAATCAACGAGGGCGACCCGGCGGCTCTAGGGTCGCGAGACCGTCACCTCCAGGCAGACTGGCTATAAGCCGATGTCGTTGACGGCATTCCCAACGAGTGGGGTGTGCTCGCGGCGGTACACCTCGACCGAGTCGAGGCTGGCGTGGCCGGTTTGGCGGGCGATGGCGGATCCGTCGGCACCGTTGCGGGTGCCCTGTGTGACAAACCCAGCGCGCAGGGAATGACCTCCGAGCTTGGCGAGAGCGGTTGGGTCGAAGCCCGCGTGGTCAGCACGGCGACGGATGGTCTGGTGGATTGCTGCTCCGGACAACGCAGTGTCCCCCAGGTTTCCGTTCTTGGCGATGGCGCGAAACAGCGGCGCGCGAGCGGCGGTGCGAGGTACTCCCCCACGGCACACGTGCGCGTCGAACAACTCCCGTTTACGGAGCAGCCTAATCACCGACGGCCTGCCGCCGACGTCGAATGCGCCGACGATCTGGACCCAGCGAACGTACGCGCATGGCGGGCAGGTCTCGTGAGAGTCGGTGTACGGCAGCGCTTTCACCGCTCCTCTGCCCTCTTGGTCGGTCTTCGACTTCCGCAACCGGATGTGGAGGCCGTCGTACCGATGCACAGTGACGTCCCCACACGCCATCTCTGACAACTCGCTCCGGCGGTATGCGCCGGCGAAGCCGAGGAGCAGAATTGCCGAGTCACGGCGTTCGAGGACCTCGTCGGCCCACCCGCGACACCGCTTCCGGGCCGTCTCGACAAGGAGTTTCATGTCATCGACAAGCAACGGGTCTCGCGGGGTGCGGGCGCGGTCCCCCGCGGCGGCGTACTCCCGGCGTATCCCGGACAGGGTGGCGGTGACGAGTTCGTGTGCGGACGGGGAGAGGTGTCCGGTGGTGCGGTGCTGGTGGTTGATCGCGGCGATCCAGGTCCCGAAGGTAGAGACGGCGTAGGACCGCTCCCCCGCTTCGGTGCGGGTATCTGCGGCGTCGACGAGATACGCGGCAACGGTGACCGGGTGCGCCGGCAATGCGGCATGTCCCTCGCGTTCGCACCAGCGGGCGAAGCGTCGCCACCCGGCGGCGTAGGTGCGCCGCGTCCCCTCCGACCGCGAAGATTCCACCGCTCTCGCGATCCGCTTCGCGACGGCCGGTGGGATCTCCGGCTCCACGGCCGCAGTTGCAAGTTCCACACGGCCGACCGATGTGCTCACCGCGGGTGTTCTGCCTGGTCGGAAGTCCATAGCGGCAGCCTAGCGCAGGTCACCGACAGAGCTGCGGAGCGAAAACTGTGCTGAACTGGCGTTTCAGCTAAGACGGTGCGGAAAATGCAATTTCCGCACCCACGGTGTCCGCTCCACGCCCGATGGCCCCGCGTCGTAGTGGACGCGTGGCTAATCGGTATCGCCACCTGCTCAATGATCAGTCGAGCTGGTGGTGCCTCGGGGCCGGTCGTCGAGGATTTACAAAGGGTGCACATGCCGGCGGCAGGCTGGTTTTTTTCGTCGGGCTCTGCCAGATAACGACGCAGCGTCGAGGCTTGGCCGGTAGCGACCGCCACCTCGGACCAATAGCCGAGGTGCGGGTCGTTCAGATTGTGGCGTAAGCGTCTCGTACGCAGGCGAATTCACAACTGGGACGTGTGAACTCGCGCGCAACCGACCCATGACGTCATCGATGATTTCTCGAAGATGCGATGGGGTGGGTTGCGAATAGCCTTGAAAGGCTGGTCAACACCGATTAGTATCCAAAGGTGAAACTCCTTCCTGCAAGGTAGAGGTTTCGAAAACGTCCTCGGCCTCGGTGCTTGTAACACCGGGAATCGCCGGGGGCGTTTCTAGTTCGTAGGGGTCGGGTGTCAGCGGCATCTCAGGCGACGCCCGAGGTTACTTCCGACTGTGCTTCCAGGCCCTCGATGTATTCGTCGATTGCCGTGTCCGGGATGAGACGCCGCTTTCCGATCTTCACGCTGCGGATCTCGCCTGTAGCGATCTTGTTGAAGAAGTTCGAGCGCCCAAGCCCCGTGCACGCCATGGCCTCCGGGACTGATAGCAACCGTCTGGGCATTTCCTCACCTTCCGTTGGGTTATGTTGCGATCCCATAATTGAGTCCGGAATCGCAGTGGTCCATGTGACTCCAACGCAGATTATCAACTATGTGATCCCGCCGCAAGAACTAGCGAGAATCGGCTAAGCTCTGTGCTCATGACACAGTCTTGGTCAGAATCCGTGGCCGCTCGCATCATGGGCGAGGTGCGGCGCCTAAGAGGGAAAGAGCACTCCGCGCTCTCCGCAGCCAAACTGGCCGAGCGCACCACCGACATCGGCTTCGGCATCTCGCGCAACGTTCTTGCGGAACTCGAAAACGGCCGAAAAAAGAGCGTCGACGTGGCCGAGCTGCTGGTCCTGGCAGCCGCGCTGGGTGTCTCGCCCGCCCAACTCATGTTTCCCGACTTGCCGAAAGGCGAAGTCGAAGTACTACCCGGGCTCCCCCAGGAATCCCACGATGCCCTGCGATGGTTCAGCGGCGAAGCCGGCCTGCTGAAACCATCTCCTGGCTGGTCCGACACGGAGAACGAGGAACCAGTCGAGATGTGGGTGCGAGAACAGTTCGACCCTAAGAACGATCGCGTCAGCATCACGCGAGAGTGGCTACAGGCCCTTCAGACCATGCGTCGAGCACGTGCACAACTGCGGATTGGACTAACGACGAAGGAGTCGGCGGAGCATGTCGAGACGATGCAGATGGCGTACGAAGATGCCCGTCGACGCTCCGAAGTGCTGTTCCACCAGATGACAGACCTTGACATGGACACTGGAGACGACGAAGCAGATGCCTAGAGAGCGACTTCGACTCGGTGAGTGGGGAAAAATTACCACCCTCAAGTCAGGTGGGCGCACGGTCGCACGGACACGCATACGCGATACCGACGGCAAGAAACGAACAGTCGAGGCGAGCGGTAGATCTGCTACCGAGGCGAGAAGTCGGTTGCAGAAAAAGCTCTCCGAACGCACAGTTCCGTCCGGCGAAATAATTCAGGAGCTCACGAAGTCGTCGACGATGTCACATCTATATGCGTACTGGATTGACCAGAAGGCTAAAGTAGTTGCACCTCAGACGATTACAGGCTACAAGCAGGCCTGGTCCTCGTATTGCGCGAGCCCTGTCGGTGAACTTCTGATCCGCGAGATTACGACGGGCAAGATCGATTCGCTTATCTCCTCGATCTCGGAGCGCACTCCCAGCGGCGCACGAATCTCGCGGGTCATTCTCTCTGGGATGCTCGGGACCGCAGTTCGCTTCGATTTTCTCGAGCACAATCCCGTTCGTGAGGTCCCCCGCCCGACAATCAAACGGCAAGCCATTCGAGCACTGACCCGAGACGAGCTCGACGAGCTTCGCGGGCGGATCCAAAACTACTGTCGCCACCAGACTGTCGACCAGCTCGGAGTGATCTCACCAAAACTCGGCCAGAAGCCAGGAGCGCACCTCGAGGACATTTTGATGTTGCTTCTCGCCACCGGTGGCAGAATCAGCGAAGTTCTTGCCTTGACGTGGCCTCAAATCGATCTGATCTCTCAAATTCCGCGCGTCACGATTAACGCGACGCTTGTCGTCCCGCGTGCAGCGGGTGAAAGTCTGTTCCGACAGGAGCACCGAAAAGGCGACTCGCCACCGCTCACGCTGGTACTACCAGCGTTCGCGGCCGATGGCTTACGCCGACGCCAGGAGCTTCCCACGTACTACAACCCATGGAACGCCGTCTTCGTGACCGCCACTGGCAACTGGGTTTCGCCGGCTAACGTCCGCCGATCATGGCGAGCGGCCAGAGGCGACGAATTCGAGTGGGTGAAACCTCACACACTTCGGAAGACAGTGGCGACTCTTGTGAAGGAAACCTACGGCGTCGAGGCCGCACAGATGCAACTCGGGCACGCCAACACACGTGTGACCGAAGCGCACTATATCCAGCGCGTAACCGTCGCACCCGACATGACCAGCGCACTCGACTCTTTCGCACCAAAAAGATGAGTAAAAGGTGGATTCGTGATTTTCGCGCAGAAAGCAAAACACCCCCTCGCCGGCTTTACGCTGGTGAGGGGGTGTTTCAGGGTGCGCCATCAGGGATTCGAACCCCGGACCCGCTGATTAAGAGTCAGCTGCTCTAACCAACTGAGCTAATGGCGCCGATCCGCACCGCGGTCACTTCTGCGGTGCGGGAGAAACTTTAACAGGATCGACAGCCAGATGTGAAATCGGCTGGTCGGGCCTGGTTTCTAGTTGAAAAACCTGCGGACGATCAGTACTGCGACGACTGCCCCGACACCGATGAGGGTGTACTTGACCGGCGGTTCGTTCATCTTCGCCAGCAGCGACTGCTTCGTGTTCTCGGCGATGCGCTTGGGGCTGGCTCGAACGCTGAGCTCGTCGAGGGTGCTCGCGAGCTGGTTGCGAGCGGCCTCGATCTCGCGTTCGATCCTGTCGGTGTCCCTGGCCACGTGTCCTCCAACTTGTCGCTGTATTGCGTGTGTCAACGTCGAGCGTAGAGCACGCATCGTATTGGTTAGTCTCGTCAGGTGACCGACAACAAGAAGCTCGAAGCCGGAGACACCGCTCCCGCGTTCACTTTGCCCGACGCCGACGGCAACGAGGTCTCCCTCGCCGACTACGCGGGCAAGAAAGTGATCGTGTACTTCTACCCCGCGGCCAGCACTCCGGGCTGCACCAAGCAGGCCTGCGACTTCCGTGACAGCCTTGCCGAGCTGAACGGCGAGGGCATCGAGGTCATCGGAATCTCCCCCGACAAGCCCGCGAAGCTGGCCAAGTTCCGCGACGCCGAGGAGCTGAACTTCCCGCTGCTCTCCGACCCGGAGAAGGCGACGCTGGAGGCCTGGGGCACGTTCGGTGAGAAGAAGATGTACGGCAAGACTGTGCAGGGCGTCATCCGGTCCACGTTCCTCGTCGACGAGGCAGGCAAGATCGAGGTCGCCCAGTACAACGTCCGCGCCACCGGCCACGTCGCGAAACTGCGCCGCGACCTATCGGTCTGACGCTCCCAGCGTCTGCAGGAACAGAGCTTCGGCGACGGCGAGGTTTTCGATTTCGCTCGGGTCGACGCTTTCGTTCGGTGCGTGGATCCGGCACTGCGGCTCCTCGACGCCCATGAGGACGATTTCTGCGTTCGGGAACGTCTGGGCGAGAACGTTGCACAGTGGGATCGATCCGCCTTGGCCGGCCGAGCCGACAGGCGCACCGAAGGCCTCCTCCAAGGCGTCGCCCAGCGCTGCGTAGCCCGGCCCCTCGGTGCGGGCACGAAACGGTGATCCGATCGCCTCGCGCTCGACGCTCACTCGGGCGTTCCACGGCACATGTGCGTGTAGATGCGCCACCAGGGCGTCCTGGGCAACCTGGGCGTCGATTCCCGGAGGTACGCGGAGATTGAGCCGGGCGGAGGCCGTCGGCGAGATCGCTGCCGCGGAACCGACCACCGGCGGACAGTCGATTCCGAGGATGGTCAGCGCGGGCCGAGCCCACACTGCATCGGCTACCGACGCCGACCCGGCCAGGTCCACCCCGTCGAGAACGCCCGCATCGGCTCGGAACCGCTCCGGCGCATAGTCGACCCCGTTCCACGCCTGATCGGCCGGGAGATCGTCGACGACGGTGTTGCCGTGCTCGTCCCGGAATGTCGCCAGCAGTGCGATCAACGCGGCCAGCGCGTCGGGCGCGGGCCCTCCGTACATTCCGGAGTGCACTTCACCGGCGAGCGTGTCGACCCGCACCACCACGTTCGCAATGCCCCGAAGCGTGGTGGTGACCGTCGGTTTCCCGACGGCAGCGTTGCCGGTGTCGGCGATGATGATGACATCGGCTGCGAACAACTCGGGACGCTTCTCGACGAGGTCCTCCAGGCCGCCGGTGCCCATCTCCTCCGACCCCTCGCTGACGACGGTGACGCCGACGCCCCAATCGGACCCGAGGGCCCGCAGCGCCAGCAGATGCATGGCGACGTTGCCCTTGCAGTCCGCCGAGCCGCGGCCGTACCACCGCCCGTCGCGCTCGGTGAGCTCGAACGGCTCACTGGCCCACAGATCTCGGTCACCGGGAGGCTGCACGTCGTAGTGCGAATACAGCAGGACCGTGGGCGCGCCGCCGACTGCCTTGCGCTGGCCCACGACAGCGTAGGAGCCGTCAATCGTCTCGATCAGTTCCGCCGACTCGATACCGGCGTCGAGGAATGCACCACGCACCCACTCTGCAGCTGCGACGCATTCCTCGCGGGGGTACTGTCGTTCGTCGGCGACCGAGCGAAAAGCGATGAGCTCGCTCAACTCTCGACGAGCGCGCGGCATATCCGCCGCAACCGATGACCGAACAGCCGACTCCCGTTTCGCTGACACAGAGTTCATCCTGACACAGCGATCGGCCCGCCACAGGGCTGTCCCAGACCGAACTCAATTTGTCAGCGAGGTGGGATCTCAGTTCGCGCCGAGTTCCTGCTCCAACCAGTCGGCAGTGTGCTGCCAGTGCCGATCCCAGGCTTCCTGTTCGAGCTGCTCCTGCGACTTGCCCTGTTCGGGGATGACCACGGGCACGGTGAACTGCGGCGGCTCGACCGTCTTTTGGGGAACGACTGCCGCGGCCGGCGGAATTGCCTGCACCGGTATCGGGGTAAGCCTCTCGGATCTGAAGTTCGTGGCCGTCGGCGCGATCGGCGGCAACGCTGCGGCATCCTGCTCGGCTGGTGCCTCTGGTTCGGGCGTTCCGGCAGGTTCGGGTCCGGGCGGCGGGGGCAACGGGACGCCGGCGACCGGCTCGGGGATTGCAGCGGAGGTCTCGGTGGCCCCGAGATCCTGGCTTGCTTCGACATCGTGCGTCGCCCCGACCAGTGCGGCGTCGGCCGACTCTGCGCCCGCCGGAGCGTCACCGGGCAGGGTGGACGCCAAGGCCACCCCGCCGGACAGAATGCCGACGAGAAGAGCCGCCGTCAGGACGATCTTCTTGCGAGGCACCCGCCGAGACGACTGTGCAGCGGCCACCGGCACGGTCGAGAGCGGTGGAACCACACTCTTCACCGTTGAGCTCGCCGCGGCCGGCGCAGGCAGCGCAACTGTATAGACCTCGGCGGCATGGACCTCGGTGGCAACGGATGCGGCGACGGGAGCGTCGTGGGCGACGGCAAGCGCGGCCACTCGGGCGGCTCCCTCAGCTGCGAGGCGGTCGGGCACCTCGACTCGGATCACTCGGGCACTCAAGCCCAGCGATAGGATATCGGGCAGATTCCGGTCCGCGGATCCGTCACCGAAGAGCGCAACTGCGTCGGGCTTCTTTCCTGCCTCGTCCAGGATTTCCCAGGCCAACGGCACCGTGCCGCCCAGATGCTCGGGACTCTTCGACTCCAGCGACGCTTTCTTGGGTGTGGACAGGGTCTTGTTCGCGGTATCCGCCAAGGACATGGCCACTCCGGCAGACCCCACGTGGTAGAGCAGGACGCACTCTGCCGACTGGAACTCCGGCGCCTCGGCCAGCCATCCCAGGAAGGCGGTTTGCGCGGGGACCATCTCGATCTGCCCGACGCCGTGCTTGTCCAACTCGGACGAGAAGAATGCGCGCTCGTGCTCGGTGCGGTACGCAAACCCCGTCGCCTCGACCTGGACTCGCAGGTCGGCTGCGGTGGCCCGCATGGACCTCATCATCGCCGACAACGATTCCGATCCATTGCTGGACGAGTCTTCGCTGGCGAGCGCAGTGCCCGCCTCGGAATCGAAGAGGACAGCATGCATCGCGTTGGATTCGATCGACAAACCAATGATCGCCACGTCAAACTCCTGTGCCTGAGGGTGAGGCTCCCGACATGAGCGCCCACCGAAGCGAACGCACACCCTGCACGAAACGTAACTTCTGCCATGAACCATACCTGACGACTGTTTTCTTGACTGGAAAACAACCTGTTGCCTGTCATAGTTGAATTACAAGGGCGCTGTTACACATGACAGTCCATCGACCGTCGACCAGCCAAGTTTGTTACCTGTTACCGCGCGTAGTGGAGTTGATGTGCGCCGGGCCGCTAGCCTGTGCAGGTGGAGTCCTCTGCTAGCGCCCAGTCCGCGAGACGTCTCGACGCCGCGCTCGAATCTACGGCGGAGACCCAAGAGCTGATGCCGCGGCGGCGTCCGACCCAAGAACGCAGCCAGCGCAAGTTCGACGCGCTCCTCGCCGCCTCACGTGAGCTCCTCAGTGATGTCGGCTTCGAATCGTTCACCTGCGAGGAGGTCGCTTCTCGCGCCGAGCTGCCCATCGGGACGCTCTACCAGTTCTTCGCCAACAAATACGTCATCGTCTGCGAGCTCAATCGACAGGACCTCGTCGGCGTCCAGCAGGAGCTCGCGGAGTTCAACGGCGAGGTTCCCTCACTCGACTGGCTGCGCTTCCTCAACAAGTTCGTCGACCACATGGCGGGGCTGTGGATGTCGGATCCGTCGCGCCGCGAAGTGTGGCTGGCGATGCAGTCGACACCGTCCACCCGCGCCACCGGAGTCATCCACGAACGCGAGTTCGCCGACCAGGTCGCCAAGATGCTCGGGCCATTGACACCGCGCACCCCTCGTGCGAAGCGAAACCTGATGGCGCAGGTGCTGGTGCATATCGTCTACTCGATGCTCAACTTCTCCGTCCAGGACGGCCAGAGTCACGAGGACGCAGTGGCCGAGCTCAAGCAGATCATGACCGCCTACCTCCTCGTCGCCGAGAAGCAATCGCGGCGTTCGGGCGCATCGAGCGTCGACTGACAGTCGGTTCGCCGGTCCCCAAGTGACCGAATGTCACCCTCGCTCCGACCCAAGTGACCGAATGCCGCCCTCGCACACTCAGAGTGACCGGATGTGACATTCGCTCGCAAAAAGGTGACCGGATGTGACATCCGCTCACCAAAACCCGCCCACCAACACGAACGCCGGCCCACCCGAAGGTGGACCGGCGTTCTGGGTACTACTGACTCACTCCTCCAGGATCGCGACGGCGGCGGCGATGTCGCCGTCGTGCGTGAGCGAGAGGTGAATCTTCACCGTCGGCAGGAACTCGAGAGCCATCCCGTGCAGCTTGATGGACGGCCTCCCCCACGCGTCGTTGACGACCTCGATCAGCGGGTACGGGTTGTCCCCGATCTGCGGCGGCCGAGCGAACCGCGATGTCGCCCAGGCCTTCAGCACTGCTTCCTTGGCGGCCCACCGTGCTGCGTAGTGGCGGGCCGGCTCGGAACTCTTCGTCGCCGCATGCCGACGCTCACCCGCGGTGAAGCTGTCGCGGATCATCGTCGTGCCTGCTTTGTCCATCTGCTCGGCGAAGTCGGACACGGTGACCAGGTCGAAACCTACTCCGAGAATAGCCATTACTTGCACCCCGGCAGACCGGAGCTGTAGACGTTGTCCTCGCCGAGCCGCGCTGCCTCGGTGAGCAGGACGTCGGCTTCGAGCTCGCGCGACGCCTTGGCCGGCGTCCCGTCGTGTCCGAGCCTGCGGTCGTCGGGACGCTCGTACAGGGCGTCACCTCCCACCATCGCCGAGATGAGCCTGCGTTGACCGGCGATGCGGCGTTCGTTCGCCCGGGCCACGTAGTCGCTCCGACGATCGGCAGGTACCGCCTCGAGGAATGCCTGCGGGTGCACCACGGCGATGAGGCCGGATACGTGCCCGAAGCCGAGGCTGGTGAGCAGTCCCGCCTTCAGCGGCACCGAGTCACCGAACCGCAGGGGTTCGCGAGCCCAGACGAGGTGTTCGAACTCGGTCATCTTGTCGTCCACGCAGTCGAGGCTGCGGTTCGGCGGGATGACGCCGTTCGCGAGCACCTGGCAGAGGCCGATCAGCTGGAATGCTGCAGCACCGCCCTTCGAGTGCCCGGTCAGGCTCTTCTGCGATACGACGAACAGCGGCGCTCCGTCGGTGCGGCCGATGGCCTTCGCGAGGCGGGTGTGCAGTTCTGCCTCGTTCGGGTCGTTGGCTGCGGTCGAGGTGTCGTGCTTGGAGATCACGGCCACGTCGTCGGCGCTGACGCCGAGTGCGTTGAGAGACAACGCGAATGACGAGTCCTTGCCGCCGCGCCCGGCACTGAGGGCGCCGAGGCCCGGAGCCGGGATGGAGGTGTGCACACCATCGCCGAACGACTGCGCGTACGCCACCACACCGAGGACGGGCAGGCCCATCTCGAGTGCGAGGTCGCCGCGAGCCAACAGGATGGTGCCACCGCCCTGTGACTCGACGAAGCCGCCGCGTCGGCGATCGTTTGCCCGAGAGAACCGGCGATCGCTGATGCCCTTGGCTGTCATCGCTGCCGAGTCCGCGGTGGCGGACATATCGCCGAAGCCGATGATGCCCTCGGTGCTCAGGTCGTCGAAACCGCCGGCGACGACGAGCTGCGCCTTGCCCAGCTTGATCTTGTCGACGCCTTCTTCGACGGAGACAGCGGCGGTGGCGCAGGCGGCGACGGGGTGAACCATCGCGCCGTAGCTACCGATGTACGACTGAACCACGTGCGCGGCAACGACGTTCGGCAGAGCTTCCTGCAGGATGTCGTTCGCACGAGCGTCGCCGAGCAGGGTGTCGATGTAGAGCGAGCGCATCGACTCCATGCCGCCCATACCGGTGCCCTGAGTGTTGGCGACCAGCGTCGGGTGCACCCAGCGCATCAGTTCCGAGGGGTTGAAGCCCGAGGAGATGAATGCGTCGACCGTGGTGACGATGTTCCACAGGGCAACCCGATCGACCGAGCTGGCCATATCGGGCGAGATGCCCCACTTGGTCGGATCGAAACCGGTGGGAATCTGTCCACCGACGGTGCGGCTGAGCTTCATCTTGCGCGGCACGCGAATCTCGGTGCCGGCCTTGCGGGTGACCTGCCAGTCACTCGACTCCGGGACCGGAGTGATCAGCGTGTGCTCGGGGTCCGCCGCGGCGAACGAGCGTGCGTCGATCTCGCTGCCGACCACGAAGCTGAGATCGTTGTCGAGGAACACCGACGTCATCAGCGGTGCGGTGTTGCCCACCATCGCGCCGTCGTCGGCGTAGGTACGGATACCGCACTTCTCGACGACGATGTCGTGGTACTTGTCGGCGATCTCCTCCTCCGGCACGAGGTCACCGGATTCGATGTCGTACCAGCCTGGCTTGGGATCGTTCTCCCAGGCGATGAGCCCGGTGTTCCATGCCAGTTCGAGAACGCCTGCCGCCGAGAGTTGCTCGTCGACCTCCATCTCGAAACGGGTGCGCGCGCTGCCGTAGGGTCCGAGCTCCCCGGCGCCGACGATGACGACCAGGTCTTTCGGATCGACATCGAGCGACGGCCAGGCCGGAGCTGTGGTCGCGGTGAGCCGAGGCGGTGCGGGCAACGCGGCGATGACCGACTCGTCGACGGCTTCCTCGGTCTTGTCCGCAGCGGCAGCTGCGGCTTCGCGAGCGAGTTCGACTAGGTTGAGCTTGGTGCTGGCCAATCCGCCGGTGAGGTCCGCGAGCAGCGGAGCCTCTGCGGCCTGCCGGCGAGCGGCGGGTTCGCACAGCTTCAGCAGCTCGGTTGCCATTTCGTCGGTGGACCAGGTGCGTACACCCTCGGCCTCGACTGCCTCGACGATGGAATCATTGCCGCCCATCAGCCCGGTGCCGCGCACCCAGCCGATGTGAGCGTGCGCGATCGAGACGCGTTCGGCCCAGCTCTTCTCCGAGCCCCACTTCGCCGCAATGGCGTCGAGGGCTGCCTTGGACTCGCCGTAGGCACCGTCGCCACCGAACATTCCGCGGTTCGGCGAACCGGGGAGCACGACGTGCAGGTGGGTGTCGATGTCGTTGTCGTAGCCGATCTTCGACAGTCCGCCGATGAGACGCTCGACGGACCAGAGCAGCACACGCATTTCCATCTCGGCGCGGCCACCGGCGTCGGACAGCTCACCGACGACGCGAGGAGCAGCGAACGGGAACAGCATCGTCGGGGTGATACCGGCCTTGACGAGTGTCTTGGCGCCGCCGGCCGTATCGACCTGATCGGTGCCGATCCACTCGATGAGCGCGTCCACATCGGAGTACGACGCGATGTTGGCGGGCACGATCCACAGTGACGCTCCGGCGCGAGCATTCTCGCGATAGAGGCTGCGGTAGAACGCCAATCGCTCGTCGTTCAGACGCGAGGTGGTGACGAAGACCGTCGCTCCCCCGCCGAGCAGCTTGGCTGCCACCGAAGCCGCGATCGAGCCCTTGCTGCCGCCGGTGACGACAGCAACCTCATCGGACCACTGACCCTGCTCCTCGGTGTGAGCTGCGATCTCGGCGATGCGGCCGTAGGTCTCGGCCAGCACGGCCTTGTGCTCGTAGTCGGCCTTGGCCTTCCACCACTGTGCCTGCGCTGCGACGGCTTTTCCTGCGCCGGCGAAGCTTTCGACGGTCAGCTCGCCCGAGGTGCCGAGCCACAACCGGGCCAGGTCCTCACGGGCGGTGGCCCAACGGTCGTCGATCAGCACGGCCCTACGGGCGTCGAATGCCGGCGCCACCATTCGTGGCCAGTCCGAACCCAGCTCTGCAGCAACGAGATCGACCAGTTCGGCATCGGGGTTCTCGGCTGTGAGCGCGTTCGGCGCGTCGGCGAGACCCAGCTGTTCGAGCACCAGGCGTGCAGCCGAGGCGAGCACTCCGTCGCGTCCGGTGATGTGTTCGGTGAACTCACCGAGCGCAGCTGCGTCGACGGTTCCCCCGCCGCCGCCACCGGTCTGGGGCAGCGACACTGCGACACCGCGGCGTGCGGCGACTGCGGCCACGGCCGAGTCGATGACCGCGTCCACGGCGCCGCCGTCACCGAGCGCACCGTCGGCGAGGCCACCGAGGGCTCCGCCGCGCACGGACACTCCCTCACGGGTGCCGAGCGCAACCTCGGCGGTGACGTGGCTGGCCCAGCCGTCGCCGAGCTCCCAGGTCTTCTTGACGCGATCCGCGATCGACGCCGGGCGTCGTCCGGACGGTCCGAAGACCTTGCGGAGGTGATCGTTGATCGAGTCGGTCAGCACGGGGCCGAACGGCTTGTACGTACGAGCGAGCTTGTTGACGGTGCCGGAGAGCGCACCCATGTCCGCGTCCGCTGCACCGTCGATGGCACCGAGCGAGAGCTCGGAGCCGAGGTCGACGAGCAGCTGGTTGCGACGCGAGGAGACGCCGTCGCACAGCGCCTCGATGGTGTCGGCGGGTCCGATCTGGTCGAGCTGCAGCTTGGTCCACAGTCCGATCAGGATCTTCGTCGCGTCCGACGCGCTGAACGCGATGTCGTCGGGACGCGGGCCGCCGGACGGTGCCGCGGCCGGTGCGGGAGCCGCAGCAGGGGCTGCTGCGGGCGCAGCGGCGGTCTCGGAAGCGGGAGCTGACTCCTCCTCGTCCACCGGAGCTGGATCGGTGTCGGTGCCATAGACGATCGCGACCTCGCGTTCGACGTTGAGTACCTCGACCGGTGAACCGAAGCGGCCCGGCAACTTCAGCGTCTGCGATGCCAGGTTGGCGACCGTCGGCGTTGCGCTGAGGCCGATTTCGACGAAGCGCTCGACTCCGAGTCCACCTTCGGACTCGTCTGCGAAGAGCAGGTCCTGGGTCTCGATCCAGCGCACCGGGCTGGCGAACTGCCATGCCAGGAGCTCGGTCAGGACGACTCGGCACAGGTCGTGCGGCCGTGCAGCCCAGGAATCGAAGTCTGCAAGCACGGTGTCGAGTGGTTCCGACGGAACCAGGTCCGCGATCTCCTGGATGAAATCACGTTCGAGCGAGAACGGCCTCGGCACCAGGTTCGGGACGTAGCGGCCGAGCAGGATCTCGGGGTCGAGCTCGGCGGGCAGCAGTGCTTCGAGACGCTTGCGGAAGTCATCGACTCCCCCGCGCAGCACCGTCGAGTGGAACGGCACGTCGATACCCGGAACCATGATGTAAGCGGCCTTGCCACCGAACTCGGCGCGACGCACTGCGATCTTCTTCTCGAGCTCGCCGAGCCCGTCGACCGTTCCCGCGATGGCGTACTGCGAGCCGCGCAGGTTCAAGTTGACGATCTCGAGGAACTCCCCGGACTCCTCGGCGACACCGGCGATGAACGCGTGCACGTCCTCGTCGGCGAGACCGATCTGCGACGGACGGATGGCGGCCATCCTGTAGTCGCTTCGACCAGCGGAATCGCGTGGCACCAGAGCGTGCATGGCTGATCCGCGTTGGAAGACGACCTCGAGTACCGCTTCGAGCGGCAGCACACCGGCGACCGCAGCGAGTGCGTTGTATTCACCGACGGAGTGACCCGCGAGAATCGAGTTCTCGACGAACACTCCGGCCTCACGCATTTCGGCAACCTGCGCGACGCCGAGCACCGCCATGGCGACCTGGGTGAACTGCGTCAGGTGCAGCACACCGTCGGGATGCTTGTGGACGGTGCCCCGAGCTTTGAGAGAGGTCGGGTTATCGCGCACCACAGCGAGAATCGAGAATCCGAGTGCCTCGCGGGTGTGCTTGTCGGCGCGCTCCCAGACCTCGCGGGCAGCCTTGGACCGCGAGCGGGCGTCGAGACCCATGCCCTGACGCTGGATGCCCTGGCCGGGGAATGCGTACACCGTCTTCGGGGCCGCGGTGCGCGCGGTGGCGACCATGACCAGCTCGCCCTCCACACGGCACGAGACCTCGACGAGCTCGGCGCCTTGGTCGAACCCGGTGCGGTCGACGCGTACGTCGATCTCGGCACCGGGGCGAACCATGCCGAGGAACCGTGCGGTCCAGGCAGTGAGGCGACGCGGCGGAGTCTTGGTGTCCGCGTAGTCGATCGCGGTGACCACTTGCTGGGCCGCGGCGGAGAGCCACATCCCGTGCACGATCGGGCTGCCGAGACCGGCGAGCAGTGCTGCGGCCTCGGAGGTGTGGATCGGGTTGTGATCACCCGAGACCTGAGCAAACGCGGCCATGTTGCGTGGAGCCAGAATCGTGGCCTGACGACGGCGACGGCGCGGAGTGTCCGTGGCGTCGGCGGAGACCGATCCACCGGCGCGTGCCGGATCGACCAGTTCGCCCTTGCCGGTGCGTCCGCGGATAGCGAAAAGTTCGACGAGAGTGGCTATGGCCGGGGCGTCGAGCCCCTCCCCGAGCATGGCGCCGATCTCGACGGTGACTTCCACGACGCGACCCAGGTCGGTATCGAGCACCTCTCCGGTCTCGGCCTTGACGACCAGGATGGAGGTGTCGGTCGGCAACTGGCCGACCAGATCGACGCTGTGGTCGAGGTGAACGAGATCGAGCATGCCCTCGATGACGTCCTGGCCGTCCTGAGTCTGCGTCGCACCGAGGACGGCGAACACAGCAGGCCAGCAGGCGCCGACGAGTACGTCGGGCACGGCCTTGCCGCTGACGGTCAGCGATTCGGGCAGACCCGAGCCGGTGACGCCGGCGTGGTCGGCGATCAGATCAGGAATCCAGGCGAGGTTGATACGGGCGACGCCGTTCTTGACCTTCGGAAGATCCTGTCCGGCTGCAACTCCGAGCAGTGCGGACATCGATGCACTTGCGTCCTCGGCGGTGACGACGGGTGCGCCGCCGTCGATGGTCGAGGCCGGGACGGTCAGGCGAATGCGAACCTCTTTGCCGGGGGCCAGCGGAACTGCCAGCTCGACGACATCGGAATCGTGCACGGTCAGCGTCGCACCGGTCTGCGGATGCGCAGCCACCATCTCGGACTGGACGATCCATTCGGCTGGATCACCGAGGCGTGCAACGGGGTTCTTCGTCATACGCGCAGCCCAGTTGACATCCGGCGCGGCCAGCACGATGCCGAGCAGTCCGGGAGCGATCTCCGCGTGTCGACGGCTGGCGACGCTGACGGCCTCGACACCGCCTGCGACGAGTTCGTCGGCGGCGGCCTTCTCGAAGCGGTTGAGCAGATCTCCGACCGGCTCGTCGACCTCGGTGATGCCTGCCACGGCGACGGTGCCGGGGATGACGCAGACCTGGTCGGCGGAGTAACGCGGATCGTGTGCCTGCCACAGGGAGTCACTGCGCCACCAGCGACGGACATCGCCGTCGACGACGGGGACGAAGTTGACGGGCTTGCCCGGCAGCTTGCACAGCGAGGTGAAGAACGTGATGTCGGCCGGGTGCAGCACGACATCTGCGGCGTCCGGGAACTGAGCGAACAGCGAACAAAGGGCTGCGCGGGGCCGCTCGAGCGTCTCTACGTCGGCGAACAGTGTCGGGATCGGTCCACGGTCGACCGGGTGCAGACGTGCCTCGGCGCGCTGAAGCATGTCGAGGAAGCGCTTGCGCCAGGTGATGTCGAGCCACACCGATTCGCGAGCAGAGGACACGTCCTCGGTGAACTCACCGCCGCAGTCGAATTCGCTGTGTCCATCAGTACCGATGGCCAGGTCGAGGTAACGCGTGAGCCACTGCTGGTAGGTCATCTCGGCGACATCGCCGAAGTACGGCTTCGCGGTTCCGTCGAGCGCGGCGATGATCTCATCGCGCCGCTTCGCTACGGCGTCGGAATCTCCGGCGACCTCGTCGAGCAGGCGGCCGCAGCGTGATGCGGCATTGTCGATCTCGTGGATGTCGGCGCCGAGCTGGCTTCGGCCCGAGGCCATTCCGCCGACCGCGGTGCCTGCACCGACCCAGTCGGGCGTACCCGGGGTGTCGACGAGGAGCTGCTTGACCTCGGGCGCGGTGGTGGCTTCGAGGGTGGCCATCGCGGCAGTTCCGACGAGAATGCCGTCGAGCGGCATCCTCGGGTAGCCGGCGCCGAGCGACCAACGTCCGGAGAGGTATTCGGCGGCGCGCTCGGGGGTTCCGATTCCGCCGCCTACACAGATGACGAGGTTGGGGCGTGCCCGCAGCTCGGCGTAGGTGGAGATCAGCAGGTCGTCGAGGTCCTCCCACGAGTGGTGTCCACCAGCGCGCCCACCTTCGATGTGGACGATCACCGGGTACGACGGCACCTCGTTGGCAATACGGATGACCGAACGGATCTGCGCCACGGTTCCGGGCTTGAAGCAGACGTGGGAGATGCCGGCCTCGTTGAGCTCCTCGATGAGCGCCACGGCTTCTTCGAGCTCGGGGATGCCGGCGGTGACGATGACGCCGTCGAATGCGGCTCCGGCAGCGCGCGCTCGCTGGACGAGTCGGCGTCCACCGAGTTGCAGCTTCCACAGGTACGGGTCGAGGAAGAGCGAGTTGAACTGGACGGCGCGGCCCGGTTCGAGCAGCTGCGAGAGCTCCGCGACGCGGTCGTTGAAGATGTCCTCGGTGACCTGTCCGCCGCCTGCGAGCTCGGCCCAGTGTCCGGCGTTCGCTGCTGCTGCAACGATTTTCGCGTCGACGGTGGTCGGGGTCATGCCCGCGAGCAGGATGGGCGAACGGCCGGTGAGCTTGGTGAACGATGTCTCGACCACGACGCGGCCGTCCGGCAGTGTGACCGGCTTGGGTGCGAACTCGGACCAGGACGGCTGCACCTCGGGCGCTGCCCCCGGGGTGAGCAGGTTGCGATGTCCGCCTCGGGTGGAGGCGGCGACGATGCCGACGCCCTGGCCGCGCAGGGCCGGCGTCGTCATGCGGGTGAGGAGGTCACCGGGGCCGAGATCGAGGATCCACGAGGCACCGGCGTCGACCACCGAGTCGATCTCGCCGACCCAGTCGACCGGATCGACCAGGATGCGCTGCGCGAGGTCGCGTGCGACGTCGGTGTCGAGACCGCAGCGAGCCGCCCAGGCCGAGACGAGTTCGACGGCGTCGTTCAATGCCGGGTGGTGGAAGCCGACCTCGACGGGGAGAAGTTCGAAGACGGGCGAGAACACAGCTCCGCCGCGTTTCTTGGCGTCGCGTTCACGCTCTTCCGACGCAGCGATCTGCTCGCACTTTTCCTGCACGCGAGCGAGCTGGGCGGGTGGGCCTGCCAGGACGACGCGGCGACGACCGTTGCGGATGGCGAGGATCGCCGAGCGCTCGGGGGCGCCGGGGATGGCGAGCTCGTCGACGACGGCTTGCAGGCGTGTGGGGTCGACACCGGAAACCGAGACCATGGGTGCGCGGTCCGCGGCACCGATGATCCCGCGTCGACGGGCAACGAGGCCTGCGGCAGCACCGATGAGCTGTGCGACGGCCAGCAGCGAAGCGTCCTCGCCGCCGTTGCTCTTGACGGATTCTGCTGCGATGAGCCCCTGCGAGTGTCCGATGACGCTGACGGGCGGAGTCTCGGCGGGGTCGAGTCCCTGCAGCTTGAGCGCGCGCAGGGCGGCGACCTGAGTCAGGAAGACACCCGGCAGGGAGACCGCTGCGGAGGTCAATGCCGTTTCCGACGGGCCGAATGTGGCTGCGTCGTCGGCATCCTCGGCAAGATCCTGCTCGAGCATCCAGCCGATCGGATCGAAGCCGACGGAACGAACGACGAGAAGTTCGTCGGCGACGGGGGCCAGGATGGTGGCGGATTCGTTGACGAGGTCGGTCAGTTCCGGCTCGAGCGCGGAATCGCGGGCGAGCTCTTCGAGGGAGCTGAGCCACGGTGCACCCTGGCCTCCGAAGGCGAGTGCGTACGGTTCACCGGCTGCGAAGCGGTCTGCGAGCGTACGAGAACCGCCACCGCTCCTGGGGGACCTGCCCGCGCCCTGTCCGTGTGATGGTGTGCTCTCGTTGATCGTCAAGGTGCAGCATTCCTCTCGTGAACGCCTCGAGGGGTGAGGGTTCGTCGGCGACGCCGTCGTCTCGGCGTAGTGGAGCGAAATCGTGGAGCTCGGACGTCGTCGGCGACGTGTGCTCTATCCGCGTGACACCAGGTTGACACAGAATCATGAGGAAATCCTCACGTTTCATTTGATGTCCTACTGCTACCCGCGAGTAGCCCGCCCAGCAGCGATTTTTCGACATCGTGTCGAACTCACCGGTAACAAACATCGGTGCTGGCAGCGACGCAATTTGCCGCGGCAAAACATGAGGATTTCCTCGCGTCTATCGTTATCATTTCGTTATGTGATGCTGGCCACAGATGCAGTCTCAAAGACTGTCGGTGGCTCGACGTAGCTTGACCCCGACACATCGAACTCGGGGGGATTTCATGTATTCGTCAGTTACACACATCTTTTCGCAACACGACCACGATGCGGTCCGTTTCCACATCGAAGACACTGCGGCACTGACTGTTTCGCCGTTCTGGACACCGGGGTGGCCGGACGAGCTCGAAATCGCGCTACTCGACGCCGTCTTCACCGCGCGAGCTCCCTACGGAGGTCCCGGCAACGGGGTACGCCGAGTCCTCTCCCGCTGGCGCGCATATCGCTCGCTGGAGCTCCACCGACGAGCGCGCTTGGACGATATCGGTGCGCTCGCGAATTTCCAGACATGCCCCGAGGACCTCGCCGAGATTCTCGGGAACCGGCAACGCGTGTCCGGTAACTCCACCACCAAGGCAGACGCGGCGGCCCGCGCAGCAGCGACACTGATCGCGCTCGGTGTGCGCACGGCCGCCGACCTCGATGACCACGGCGATCGGCGTCGGGCCGTCACAGCCATCACCGGTGTCGGCTCCAAAACGTGGGAATGCGCCCTCTTCCTCGTCGGCAGACGCACGCCCGACGCCATCCGCTATCTGGTTGCCTTCATCTCGGATGCGGTGGGCCGGGAAGTGGACCTGAGCGAGGCGTCGGGACTGTTGGGCGCTGCGGCCGAGACGCTCGGGAGCGAGACTGTGGTGCTCGAACACGCCGCGTGGCGCTATCGACGCCGCTTCCCGCTTCCTCCGCTACCGGTTCCGCTCTCCGAGGTCGGCTGATCGCCCGAACCGGGCGCTGTCTCAGGACGGATGCTTGTCGATGAGCGCGGCCACCCCGTCCAGGATGCGTGCCACGCCGAACTCGTACTCGTGCACGGGGTCGCTCGCTGCGTCGTACGAGGTCGACGCAGCGGTCCCGACGCGCCCCGACACCGGGTATCGATCACGGTCCATCACCTGTTCGAGGATCGGTGCGGTGGCGGCCCACCACTGCGCGTCCGTCATACCGGACTCGTCACGGCTGCGCTCGAACACGGTCAGCGCCCTGGCCGTCCCGGCGACGTGAGTGAGTACCAAGGTGAGCACCGAGTCCATCTCGATATCGGTCAGCCCTACGCCGTCGATGACGCGGAGTTCCGCCTCGTACTTGTCGTTGGTGTGCGGTCCCAGCACGGCGCGCGCCCGCTGCACATCGAGCAACCACGGGTGCCGACGGTAGAGCTGCCAGTTGCGCTCGGCCACGAACTCCAGGCCGTCGCGCCAGCCTTCGGAGGAGGCAGCCGGTTCGTCGACGCTCGAATACAGCGAGTCCACGGCACTGTCGATCATGAGGTCCGCCAGCTCGTCACGACCGGGCACGTGGGTGTAGAGCGACATCGCGCCGACACCGAGCTTGTCCGCCACCCGCCGCATCGACACCGCGTCCACGCCCTCGGCATCGGCGATCTCGATCGCTGCCGACACGATCGCGTCCACACTCAACCCAGTACGGCTCGGTTTGCTACCGACACGCCACAACAGTTCGAGTGTGCGTGTCGGATCGAATCCGGAATCGTTCTTGCTCGCCACCGTTGGCACAGTACGCCGTACGCGCAGCGGCTGCGGTCACCAGCTAGCGACGTTGTAGACTTGCCCCGCACTCGCGCGAGTGGCGGAAATGGCAGACGCGCTGGATTTAGGTTCCAGTGTCTTAGGACGTGGGGGTTCAAGTCCCCCCTCGCGCACACCTTGTCGAGGGATCAATGCAGGACAGCAGTTCAATACCCCAGATCGCGGCGTCGGCACCCGACGAAGGCGATGCCTGACAGGCCGGCCGCGACCGCCAGCAGGATCAGCCCCTGCCCCAGATCGAATGGTTCCAGTGGCACCTGCGCGGTGTACCGCAGTGGTGAAGCCCGATCGAACCACTCTGGTAGATCGAAGGCGTCGGCAAACATGACGGCGACCGCTACATAGCCGAAAAAGAGCCACGCCACTGCAGCTGCCCGACGCGCAACGCCGACGACCACGGCCGTTGCCGCCACGATTACCCACACCGCGGGGACGTACGCCAGTGCCGACGCTGCCAGGCGCACGGCCTGCAGCGGATCACCGATAGTCACCCCGTACGCCAGGCCGTCGCCGAACCCGCCTGCAACCAATACCAGCGCACTGCCTGCCATCGCCACCACCAGGTACCCGGTGAGCCAACGCACGCGCCCGACCGGTGCTGCCAGGATCATCTCCGCCCGTCCGGCCGCCTCCTCGGTCCGAGCCCGCAGCACACAGCTCACCCCACATGCGGCGGCCAGTAGAGCAATGATCGACAGCGTGAGCGAGTGGTACGAGTCGACGGCGTCGCTCGCGTCCGGCAGATAGGCAGCGAGTTCAGGATTGTCCGCCAGAAACTGTTCGATGCTGTCCGCGAAGGAGCCATAGGCACTTCCGAGAACGAAAACCCCGATACACCAACCGAATACAGTGGCGCGTTGCACACGCCACACCAAACCGACCGGCGAGCTCAGCAGGCGAGAGGCCGTACCGCGGCCCGCCCGGTACCGAAAGACTCCAGCACCGAAGTCGCGTCGCTCAGCGAGGATGAACGCCACGGCGACGAGCATCGCCGACATCACGACATACAACAGCAGTGGCCACCAGCGATCGTCTACGAAGGGATAGGTACGTTGCCCCCACCCGATAGGCGAGGCCCAGGCCACCGCGTCGTTGCCCACATCGCCGACCGCGCGCAGAATGTACGCCACTGCGATCAGTGCACTGACGGCTGCGTAGACGCCGCGGGGATTCTGGTACATCTGTGCGGCGACGGTGGTGGCCGCTGCGACAGTCATGCCGAAGCCGGCGATTGCCAGTCCGAACAGCACCGAACCTTCGATTGCCAGCCCGGTCACCACCGATGTGACAGTCAGGACCACCGCGACGACGCTGTTCGCCAGCACGGCGATACCGAGAGCAGCGAGTACAGGAGCGCGGCGCCCCACCCTCATCGACCTGATCAACTCGGTTCGTCCGGCTTCTTCGTCGGATCGCGTGTTCCTACCGATCAAGAACATATTCATCAGTGCGACGACAATGGCGAGATAGGCGAAGATCTCGAAGAGCACCTCACCGCCGATTGTCTCCAGCAGTCGCGTCGGCCCGCCCATCGCAACCAGTGCCGCGTTCGCACTCATGGTGGACCGCAACTGGGCCAATTTCTCGGGCGAATCGTAGAAGTTCTGACTGCTCGTGGACTGCAGCGCCATCAAGGCAGCCATCCCTGCCAGCCACCAAGGCAGTATCCAGCGCTCGCGACGTAGTGAGAAACGAACAAGCGAGGTGAAGCCCGCTGAGCGCGGAAAGGCCGTCTCCGTGGTAACGATGTCGCTGCTCACGGCGACCCCACTCACGATGTCCCCGCTACCGAGTGGGAATCGACCTCGTAGTGACGCAGAAAGATGTCCTCCAGTGTCGGCCTACTGCTGCTCATCGCGACGACACCGAGATCGGCGAGCGCACGGAGCACACCGTCGAGTTGCGCCGTCTCGACCGCGAACCGTGCGTGTGTGCCATCCGAGACCAGCTCGTGCACCCCCGGCGTCGACGCAAGTGCAGCGGTGGGGTGCACCGTCTCGACAGTGATCGACGTCGTGCTCAAATGCCGCAATTCGACGAGAGACCCGCTCTCCACCGTACGACCGTTTCGAACGATGCTGACTCGATCGCACAGTGCCTCGACCTCGGCAAGCATGTGACTGGACAACAGCACCGTGCGTCCCTCGCTCACCAGCTCACGAACACACCGTTGAAACTCCGCTTCCTTCAGCGGATCCAGACCCGCTGTCGGTTCGTCGAACAAGAACAGTTCCGCGTCCGATGCCAGCGCGGCAACCAGTGCCACCTTCTGTCGGTTCCCCTTGGAATAGGCGCGAGCTTTCACAGTCGGGTCGAGTTCGAATCGTTCGAGCATCTCGGCGCGTCGAGCAGAATTCACACCACCGCGCAGTCTGGCCAGCAGGTCAATGGTCTCACCGCCGGTGATACCCGGCCATAGCGTGACCTCACCCGGCACATAGGCGAGCCGGGCGTGCGCGGCGACCGCGTCCGTCCAGGGGTCCAACCCGAGTAACCGGACCGAGCCGGCGTCCGCACGAAGCAACCCCAGCAGGATACGAATCGTCGTCGTCTTCCCCGCGCCGTTGGGCCCGAGGAACCCGTGCACCTCACCAGCGCGAACAGTCAGGTCGAGTGCGTCGAGTGCGACAGTGTGGCCGAAAGACTTCGTCAGCCCGGAAATGTCGATCACAGCGTCGTCGGTCATCACTTGATCGTGGCCCAGGGTGCGGCCTGCGGGGAGGGCCGAAAGTCCCTGCGATGCACCTCTGTCACCATGGGAAATCTCGCGTCCCGGCTAGAGCTCCTGGCGGTGGGCGAGGTATTTGCGGACGGTGGTGACAATGTCGTTGGCACACACGAGAATCACAGCGATGGCACCTATACCTATCGCGATATCGAGTGCCGTACCCAGATTGCCGTCGTTACCTCCATATCGACTGGCGATGAATTCCGCCGAGAAGTAGGGCCGGTACACCAGGACGGCGACGGCTGTGGCAACGGCAAGCAGATTTGCCGCAATGGATATCACAGTGACCGGCATTTTCCAGGCACGCACGATCAATTGCGCGCCTGCCACACACACCCACAACCCAGCAACCACGACTACAGCAGGCAACAGTCCCTCGACCACACCGGCATCGAGTCCCTCCGCGGTTTCGGCGAGAAACGACGGTGCCAGCGCCGGGAAGAAGCACAGCGATACGACCAGCAAGGCGACGGCGAACACAAGATCAGCGATCGCGTCGCCGAGGGCGATCTCGTGCCCGTGCGGAACCGGCGGGAGGTCATCGGGATGCCAATCGCGTAGCACCGCATTCGGGGCGAAACGCTCGATGACCGCGAAGACTACGGTGACCCAGAGGGCGGCGTACATCGCGCCCGCGAAGGCCGACGTGAGCCCCTCTTCGACAATCCTGCCGATTGTCGGCGTCGTGTCGTTGTCGACCAGGACGGGCCGCAGACTCACCCCTCCGAAGACGATCGCCATCACACGGACAGCAGGCCATAGAACACGCACGTACGTGTCATAGAAGCGCGGCCCGATGAGCTGACGCGGCGCTCCGCGGACTCGGCGCGCCTGATCTTCCGGAGGACCGAATTCGGTGAGAACCTCACGTGTGGAGCGCCCGTAGGATTCGTTCCGGACCCGTTCCCGCAGCTCCTTGTCAGCCTGGTCCCGGCGTGACCTCGGCAAATGCACGAGCACACCGTGAACGTAACGGTCGAGAAGGTCATTGTCGGATAGCGTGTCGGTCATCTTCACTCCCCGCAACCATTCGATATCAATTCCGGCCACCAGTCGACCAACCCGCCGGATCCGGCGCGAGAGCCGTTGGTCCCCGCCCTGTGGGCCATCGGACCAGTCAGGACTCCCCCGGCCCGCACCGAACTACCAGAGGTAGTAGAGACTCGGGTACCTTCGTGGGGTGGCACATTCTCGCTCCGGACGCCGTCCTGCGCTCATCGCGCTGGTCATGCTGTCTGCGGCGGCGTGCCTGGCGCTCGGCTGGTGGCAGTGGGAGCGATTCGAGGCTGTCGGCGGTAACGGTCAGAACCTCGGGTACGCACTGCAGTGGCCACTGTTCGCGGCATTCGTGATCTATGCGTATCGCAAGTTCGTCAAACTCGAAGACGAGGCGGAGTCGCCGGACGCACCCGAGAGTGAAGCCGAGAACGTCCTCCGCGAGATCCCCGCCGATCTACTTCCCGCGCGGCCCGCACCCGGCAGCGTGGACGATCGTGTGTCCGCCGAAGAGGCCGACCTCGAGACTCGTCAACTTCTCGAATACAACAGCTATCTCGCTGAGCTCGACCGCTCACGCGACTGAAGACAGGAGCCCCATACGTGAGCACGGCACCGGAGAAGCCCGCGCAGACCGACCGGACGAAGAAGATCGCGTCCGCTCTGTTGCGCTACCGAGTGCTCGCGTACATCACCGGCATCTGGCTGCTGGTTCTCACCGGGGAAATGGTCGCCAAGTACATCTTCCGGGTCGAGGACGTGCCGAGCTGGATCGCGGTCGTGCACGGCTGGGTTTATCTGATCTACCTCATTTTCACCGTGGACCTGGCCATCAAGGTCCGCTGGCCGCTGGCTCGCACGATCGGAACACTGCTCGCGGGCACCATCCCGTTTCTGTCGTTCGTCGTCGAACACTGGCGCACCACGCAGGTCAAGCGCGACTTCGGCGTCTGAGTCAACAGTTCACGGCGGCCGTGTTCTCGCCGTCTTCGATCTCGCCCTGTAGGGCTGCAAGCACGAGTTGTTGCGCAACCCCGTCGTAGGAAATTCCGGTGTGCTCGACGGTGTTGCCGGGACAGAGATCCTGCAGGACGATGTTGTGAGCGCCTGGCCCCGTCAGAAGCGAGGCCGTGTACGGGACGACCTGGTCGTAGCGGGTGACGATGGTGGTGTAGCGGACCCCGGGCACGGTGTCAGTCGGGACGTTCAGCCGCTCCAGCGCCTCGTCGACCGGTGGCCCCGGCGTCGGATAGTTCGGCGGAGACAACGCCACGATCTGCGACACGTGTTCGCTCCCGCCGAGGAAGCGTACGTAGTACCGCGGGATCGTGCCGCCTTTGGAATGACCCACCAGCGCCACAGTCGAGGCCCCTGTGGCATGCCGGACCTCGTCGACAAACACCGCCAGTTCCGCAGCGCCGTCGGCGATCGAACCGAACCCGCCCACGGGGACACCGGCGAGTTCGCCGTAGTCGATTGCGAACACGCAGTATCCTTCGGCGGCGAGCGCCGGCCCGAGCGATGCCCAGTTGACATAGGAGTTCTCGAGGAAACCGTGCACCAACACGACCGGCTCGGGGGG
>Ga0207914_100103_pt1 | contig 45959 bp, 51 predicted proteins | sample DeeseametaMP2497_FD_184171 | JGI IMG/M metagenome (GOLD analysis project Ga0207914, IMG submission 184171) | Marine microbial communities from East of Antigua and Barbuda, Atlantic Ocean - MP2497 (SPAdes) | ecosystem: Environmental > Aquatic > Marine > Oceanic | place: East of Antigua and... | reverse complement strand
GGAACTTTCGACAAGTTTTCGAAAGGAAATCGCATTCTTCCGACCGGATAGGGCCGGATATTCAGTCTGGACTTCCGGAAACACGCCTTCTCGGAAGTCTGAATCAGGGGGCCCGCGCTTTGTCTTATCCAGTTCTTCGAGATTTCACTCAGGAGGAGCTTATCGACCACTTCTTCCTTGATCCCCGAGATCGGCATTTGATCTTCGAGGTGGCCAGAAGTGAGGCCAATCGTCTTGGGCTGGCTGTTCTTCTGACGACATATCGGTTTTTGGGGTATCCGGCTCAAGTAGACGATATACCAGATCAACTGGTCGAGTGGATTGCGAACCAACTGGGCGTGGATTCTGGGCTTTTCACCAGTTCCTATGAGTGGAGGGAGAGAGTTTGGCGGCGCCATCTCGTTTGGACCCGAGAGCAGTCTGGAGCTGTTGCTTTCAATCCCGAGGAACATCCTCTTGCTCTTGCAAGTTGGCTGCTCGAAAACGGAGACGATCTTCTTGCTAGATCGGAGTGGATGAGGAGCGCCGTCAACTTCTTGCGCGGTAACGGTATCGAGCTACCGCAACGTTCGGAAATGCTGCGCCTTGTCAGTTCCATCCGCAGGCAATTTGAGGAGAGGTTATTCAACAAGGTCTCCTCGATATTGGACCAGGAGACTCGCGCATGGATGGATCATCTTCTCGAGACGGATACTGGAAGGTCCAAGTTTGATTGGCTAAAGACGCCACCGGGCAAGCCGGGCATGAAAACCTACCTGGCTGAGGCGGACAAATTGCGGCTACTAAGGGAGTTCCTGTTCGACAGGAGCCGTTGTCCGTCTGGTATCTCTCAGCGTCGATTTCGGTATTTGTGCACTCGAGTCGCGGCCGAGGATGCCTCTTTGATGAGAACCCATCCGCCGGAGCGCCGCTATACACTTCTGTTCGTTTGGCTGTGTGCCCGTAAGGCCGAAGTCACTGACCATCTCGTCAGCCTTTTCTTGCAGATAATCCGGAAAGTTGAGCGCAAGGGAAAGGATGAACTTAAGAACGAGGTCGACCTGGTCAAGGTCTACGGAACCAGAAACCTCCTTCATAAGCTGGCCCGAGCGAGTCGGGCCAGACCGGACTCTCCGATCAGCGCCGTTATGTTGGAAGAACTGGGAGAGGACACACTCAGAACGCTTTACCAGGAAATCGAGCAAGAGCAGATCTCTCTGGATGTTGCGCGAGCTCGCAAGGTCCAAAAGAAGTTCCGTGGTTATCAGAAGATGGTCACCACGATGATGGAAGTGCTTGACTTCAGAACTCGCAGTGACAATCGAGAGCCGTTGCTTAAAGCCATGGCAATAATTGCCGACCATGCGGACTCGAAGGCCACCTTCATCTCAGAGCCTCTCCCGCCGGGGTTTCAGGCCGGAGCTTGGGAGAAAGCTATCATTGATCAGAGTCCGGACGGCAAGCGTTTTCGACGAAAAGCGCTAGAAGTTTGCGTCCTCAGCCAACTAGAGGAGGCGCTCAAGTGTAAGGATGTCTGGGTGGAAGGGGCATATCGGTTTCGTGATCCGGATCAGGACCTCCCTCGTGATTGGAGTGAGCGGCGCCCATACTATTATAGGAGGCTCAGCCTTCCCACGGGATCGACCGAGTTTGTGAACTCCCTAAGGTCCGAACTCGAGCAAGCTCTTAGAGAAGCGAACCGAGTCCAAGACCAGCGCAAGAAAGACGCCGGTGGACCAGAGATCCGTAGGACGGCATCGGGGAAGTCCCACCTTCACGTTCCCACCCCGTCCAAGCGACCGGAACGCGAGATCCTGGGAGAGATCAAAGACCGCGTTAGTCTCCGCTATGGTGTTCTTGATCTCTTGGATATCCTTGCCGAGGTGGACCGTAGAGTTGATATCTCCGCGCATTTCCATACTTCAGGGCAACGCCGAATTCTCGGTGCAGAGGAGGTTCAGAGACGCCTGTTACTCGTTTTGTTCGCTCTTGGAACAAATCTTGGGCTTCAAAGACTGCATTCGGCTGCGAATCCAGATTGTTCCTACGACGATCTTCGATACTTCATGCGGAGATTTATCACTCCTCAAGCGCTTCGAGATGCCAATGTCGCGTTGGTCAACCATATTCTGGAGCTGAGAAATCCGAAACTCTGGGGCGAGGGCACTGCTTGTGCATCGGATGGGAAGTTTCTGGCCGCCTGGGATCGCAACCCGACGACAGAATGGAATCCACACTACAAAGGCCGCGGGGTCAAGGTCTATTGGCACGTGGAACAGGGAGCGGTGGCCATTCATTCTCAAGTGAAGAGCCCTTCATGCACAGAGGTAGCTCCCATGATAGAGGGTGTCGTTCATCATGGCACTTTAGCCGCGATTGAGACGAACTGCACAGATTCAGGAGGGCAAAGCCTACCGGCCTTCGGTCTCTGTCGGCCTCTCCAGTTCGAACTGTTGCCACGATTTCGCCAGGTCAAGAGGTTCTCACTTAACCTGCCCTACCCAGAGTTGGCCGCGGAACTACCGGCGCTTTCAGGGGTTACCGCGCGAAGCATTCGATGGGATCTCATAGAGGAGCGTTACGACGACTACGCGCGGCACGCCGCCGCGATCCTGGAAAGAACCGGGCCTATTGAATCTATCCTCAGACGTTTCACGCGATACAATCGCCCCCACCCTACATATCGGGCTTTGCTTGAGATCGGGCGAGCCGAGCGGACGATCTACCTTTGCCGTCTGTTGTCGGAACCCGACCTTCACGTTTGGGTTCACGACCAACTGAACGGTATCGAGCACTGGAACTCTTGTAATCAGTTCATCTGCTTCGCTCGTCGCTCCGAACTGAGGACCAACGATCCTGTTACTCAGGAACTGATAGTCGGCTCGCTCCATCTTCTCCAGAACGCCATGGTCCTGGCCAACACTTTGATGGTCGAGAATGTTCTTGATCATCAGCTTCTTGAGAGAATGAATCAAGAGGACCTCCGATCGCTGACTCCTCTCTTCACTTCCAATATCAACCCTTACGGCGATTTTGAGCTTGATCTGAAGAAGCCGTCGTTCCTGGAGGCCATCTGATGCCTGATCGTCTCCCGCCGAAAGAAATGGCCAAAAAGATCACGCGCCTTCTCAAGAAACAAGATCCCGACTACGGCTACCTTAAGAAGGTCTTTGCCCAAGTCCGGGAGTCTCTCGGTCTCAAGGGCAAGATCTCCAGGCCGAAAAAGTTGCCCGAGCTACTAACGGAGGAGGAAATGAAGCTTTTTTGCGCGGCCGTCCGCGAAGAGAATCACCGAGTTCACACCGTCATGATCAAACTCTTGATCTATACCGGCGTCAGGAATTCGGAGCTGGCGAATATCCTCATTGACGACGTCGACGTCAAGGGCGAGCGGATTCGAATCGACCAGGGCAAGGGAAAGAAAGACCGCTACGTGCCCTTTCCTTCGAGTTTCAAGGGCGAACTCGCTCAATACATCATGAGCCAGAAGGCACGGCGTGCTCGATACCTCTTCGAGACTCACCGGAACGATAAGTTCACGACTCGATGGATTCGACAGCTCGTAAGCCGATATGGCAAGAAGGCCGGCATCGAGAAAAGGGTTTACCCTCATCTCTTTCGCCACCATCTCTTAACTCACTTGGCTCGGCGCGGCATTGTCGACTCCAAAATGCAATTGGTCAGCGGGCATTCGGACCGAAAGAGCCTGTCCGTTTATCAGGACTTGAGCCTGGGCGATGTGGCCGAAGAGTATCAAAACGCTATGAAAGACTTCCCGAATTTATAGGTGTCCCAGAATGTCTTCTAAACAGCTCAGCCATACGAACCGCCGTGGAGAAAAGTACTTCCTCTGTCGGAAGTTGACCAAGAAGGGTAACCCTCGCTACTATTTCGCCAAGTCTCCATCGGGTGAGCCGGTCTACACTATCCCTGATGGCTATGAGATTCGCGAGAGCGTCAACGGACTCGTCACGCTTGGCAAGCAGCGAGAGCTCTATCTTCGAGAGTCTGAGATCCAGGCTGTTGAAGACGAACTATCAAGAAAGCCTACGCCGGAGAAGTATGGACTTGCCGTAAAACCGAAGCTCATCGAGGTCCACCAGGCCCCCTCTGGCGGACCAGAATTGCTCGCGAAACTCTTCCCTTTTGCTCACCCGGCGAAGGTGCGCGAGGCTTACCTGAATTCTCTCTCATACTCTCCCGTCATGCAGTTCCTGCTTGTCGACGAGGAGACTCGGGCATTCCGTGCCCAGCGCATGGGTTACAGAGCAAAGCTTAGCGGCTGGCTTTGGATAGATAAAGCGGATTCCATTCAGAATTTATGTCGGCGCTTGATCCCGCTGCTCGGGACCGACGAGTTGTTCGAAATCGATATCGAATTCTGCTGAGTTCCGGGCCTATCCGAAAAACGGAAGCTGTGTCCGGATTTCGCAGCTACCTTTGTGGTAGGCCGGTTCCTTGGAAAGTCCCTGGGTCTCTCCATTTGAAAGAGAAGATGATCGGGAGAGCCCGGGCTTTCTTGAAGAGGCAGAAGTTGGAGAGAGTGACTTCGGTGAACTGGAGCGAGGGGGCGGAGGTGGCTAGAACGGGAACGACTCCGCCGGTGTCGTGGGCGGTGATGGGGGTATCGCCCGAGCGGGCGTAGTTTTCGATGAGTTCTCGGGAGCGGACGACGACGCCTCGGCGGCCTTTGCGGGGCGGAGTGGCTTCGATGCGCAAAAGACCCTGGACGAGGGGGAGGGGGACTCCGTGTTTTTGGCATAGCTCCGCTAGCATGGGCGTAGGGTTCTTTGTTTAAGGCTGGGGTCCCGCTTTTACGTTTGGCTCTCTTGACGCTTTTTGAGCGCTTTTTCGATACTGGCTGTGGCCTGTTTGGCATCGGTTTTGGGGAAGGAAAGCCGGACGGCTTTCCCTTCGATGTATCCACTGGAGTAAGCGAGCCGATCGGGGACCGATGAGGGACGGCTTTTAATGCCGTCCAAGCCGTCCTGGTAACCGGCTTCCCAACTTTCTGGATCTTGTCTAATCATAGAGGTCCAGTAAGGATTTGAGTTCTTCGAGGACGGCGGGATCGGATTCGGTGGCTACCAGGGCTCTTCTGATGATCTCGCTCTGATTGAGAGTGGTCTCCTTCTTGAGGCGGTCGAGAAGGTCGGAGAGGCGAGGGGAGAGGGTAATGTTCATGCGCTTGGCTGGGTTTTCGAGTAGGGGGCTTTGGATGGTTTCGAGCTTCTTGGCAAAAGTGGGGATGGTCTTGGGCTCTCGACTGAGCTTGCGAAAGATGGCCCTGGTGAGGAGTTCGGGTCCTCTTTTGGGCTCTCCGCCCAACCGGGAAGCGGTGTTGGCTGCGAAGTCAAAGAGGGGAAGGCTGACGAGAACAGAGGTTCTGGGTGGAGATTTGGGCTGTTTGGCCTCTTGGAGCTTCCAAGCGGATTGAGTGGCGATGGAAACGGGAGCTGAACAGATGTCGCACGACGCAGTCATAACTTGCTCGATGACCCGACCGTCGTCGAGTTCGTAAGGCGCATAGTTCCAAGTGCCGGGCTGGAGGGCTTGGCACCTCTCGCAGGGGACCTTGGTTTTTTCTCCGGGGACACGAATTTTCATGAGGAAGTCTCGGAAGGGTGGAAGGATATGAGGAAGAGCGCCACCAGGTGGAGTTCGTCTTCGATCCAGTAACCTTTCACATACCACCTTTCGTTTTTGTATAAGGGTTTGAAGACCCAGACTTCGACGTCTGGAAGGAAGTGGTGAGGGGTTGGAGGCGGGGCATCCTGACCTCTTGCATGAGAGACGATGGAAGCAGCCTCTTCGTTCGAGATCTGTTTGTCGGCGAGCCAATTCTTGCCCCAGGCAGAGCGGTGCTCGTGCTGGACCTCGTCGGCCGCGATGGCTGATATGAAGATTCGTTTAGCATCTTTAAACCCCATGGCATTATACTCAAATCAGAGTATGTCGACAATTCAGAAATAACGGCATGGTTCCTCCGGGTCGGTGACCCAGCGGCCGAAGGCGGCGAGGTGCTCTTCATCCCAGCGCTGAGTCTCTGAGAGATCAAAAGGATTCTCCGTGTAATCCCAGATGTGGAGGAGGAAGTTCAGGACTCCTTGCTCGGCTCCGGAGAGGGGGACGCGCTCGGGGAGGCGATCCAGATCGCCTGCTTCAAAATCCGTCGGGAGATTGCCCCTGGCCACCTGGTGGGCGATGCGGTGGAAGGAGGTGGCTATTTTTCGCCATTCTTCGACTCTTGTCATGGGCGTCTTCCATTCTGGTGGCTGAGACCGAGTGCCTCTCGCTGTTCGGGAGTGAAATCTCTTTCAATCTGCTGTAGCTGGGAGAGCAAGAGGTCTGCCCACTCGAGTTCTCCTTCAGATCGCGCCTTGGCTTCGCGTTCTTCTAGGGAGAGGAAGTCTTCGAGCTCTTCGGCCTGGTCCGGGCTTAACATTAAGAGATATCGGGTTTCAGGGTTTGGCATTGTGAATTATCCTTTTAGAATGTGGTATAGAGGCCGGTTTCTTGCTGGATCAGGTCGTGGAGCATATCGCAGTAGATATCGCTGTGAGTGCTGACCAGCTGCCAGGCGACCTCGGTGTAAGAGATTCCGAGGTTCTTCTTTTTCTGAAACTGGACATTCCCGAAGCGGACGGTGTAGGTATCGCAAGGGTCGAGGATGATCTGAATGAGGTTAATCTTCTCGCACCCCCGGATGCGGAACTGTAGGCCGTCCTCGAGGTCTACGAGGGAATGAGCCCCGAGCAGGGCCAGAGTGGGGACTCCGAGTTGATTTGCGATGGTTTGGGCTATCATGGCCTTTGATTCTCCTTAAAGTTCTAGGTAATAAGGTAGCTAGCCCGTGCTCTCACGGGCTTTTGAAAGTCGTTTGGGGATTGCTATCCGGGGAAGCCTCGGGATGTCAGCGAGCTACTCCCGCTTCACGCGCTCTTTCGGCGGGTGAGGCGGTCCACGGCATCCCGCTTATCGCCGGAGGATGTGTTCGTGTAAATCTGTGTGGTGTCGACCGAGGCGTGACCAAGAATCACGGCGATGGTGAAGGGATCAACGCCGGCCTTTTTCAGTTGGTTTCCAAAGTAATGCCGAAAGGCGTGGGGAGTAATCTTGGCCGATAGGCCGACCTTCTCCCGGAGCTTCTGGATCTCTCGCTCGGCCTCTCGGCTCGGCAAGAAGCCGTGAGTCTTCCAAGGAAAGAGCGGCGCCTGCGGCCTGGTCGAGAAGCCACGTTTCTCGTTAAACTCCAGGAGCTTTCTCACGCAACTTCTAGCCACGGAATTAAAGGGAACCACTCTCGACTTCTGGCCCTTGGTGATGCTGTGGACTAGATAGACTTCTTCTCTGGGCTCTCCCTTCCAGGCCACGTCTCCCACGGTGAGCCTGGTCATCTCCCCGATCCTCAACCCCGTATGGCACAGGAACAGGATCATGAGGTAGGTCCTCTTGCCCCAAGTGCTTCGAAGGTTGATCCCGTCCAGCAAGAGCCTGAATTCCCAGTCTTCTGGGTACTTATCGGCATTTAACTTGGTCCTCACAGCTCAACCCTCCTCATCACGTCTTCGGTCTCGCCGATGACGAAGGCTCGGCCGATCTCCACCAGGTGGGCGGCCCACTCCCGGCTCTCTACCAACGATCGGAGCAGGCCTATCGGCCTACCCATATTAAGAGCGGCTCGGATGGCGGCTGCGCTCCCGCTTTTCTCTTCGGCTTCCACAACAACGACCAGCTGCGACATCCCCGCCAGGATGTGATTTCGCTGGAGGAAGTTTCTCCCGCCCCGGTACCCTACGAAGTGAGGCACGAACTGGGATAGAGCCGCCCCGGTCTCAACGATCTCTTGGAAGAGTTCTTTGTGCTGTGAGGGATAGACGCAGTTCAGGCCCGTGCCCATCACCGCGATGGTCCTGCCTTTGACGTCCAGGGCGCCGCGGTGGGCAGACCTGTCTATCCCTTCGGCCAGCCCGCTGATTACGGTCACCCCCGCGCAAGCCAGCTCCGAGGCCAGACGGTAAGCTCTCTGCTTACCCTCCTCGCTCGCTCGACGGGAGCCGATGACGGCCACCGATACGGAATCCGACGTCTGGAGTTCTCCCATATAGAAGAGCCTAATGGGCACGTGAGGGAGTCCCATCAAATGACGAGGATAGAGCGGGTCCCCGTAGTGGACCTCCCGGATTCTCTCCCAGTTGGGCATGGGTCTTTCTTGATGTGGTTGAACCATTGATTTCTCTCGCTTTCTACTGTCTCGAGGAGCCCCTTCGAACGAAGAACCACCAACCTGTATTACTTCGACATGGCCCCATGCAGACCTCGTAAAAACCCTGTAAAATCAAGGTTTTTTGAACTTTTTCGGAGTCCAAAACCACCCTCTAAATCACCCCCGAAAAAGGGCCGGAGGCCCCGGCCCGGGCTCTGCCCGGGCATCTTCTCCCCGCTCCGTAGCTGGATGGCCGGGCCGAGCCTGCCGGCGGTACCCAAACCCCGTCTGCGCGAGCCGAGCCTCGGGAACGCCACCCCGGCTTCCTCCGGGGTATTTGAAAAGGAATTTTGTTTTTAAAGAATTGCTGACCAGAGGGCAGGAGCAGTCCAACGGTCTTGCCATCGTATGACCCTGGCCAAAGAGCGAACAAATGGTTCGTCCCTCCCTGGTTCTTTAGCAGGAACCAGCCTGACCTACTGGGGCTGTGGTAAAACCCTCGGAGGTATCAGCTTCTAAGGAGAGCGAGACTTCCAGTCTAGTTTTGGCTTTCCAAAAAGCTGTTGACCCTCCCCGGGGTTTTTCCACAGCATGGGGGCTAGGCGGGCGCGAAGCGGGGGCCGGTGTAACTCGATTGTGCTGACCTTTCAGTTGGGCTCCGGGGTTTCCAGGTCAGCGGGCGAAGCCCCCGGTTCCCAGAACCGATCTCCGGTCCCCTCGGGACCGTGATTGGGCCACGGATCCACGGTGATGAACCAAAAGCAGTAAGGAGAGCCGGCCTTCCCAGTTTAGCTAACAACTTCCGAAAAGCTGCCGGCTTTCGCGCCAGTCTCGTCACGGACTGGGGCTAGGGGGCCGCGAAGCGGGGGCGGCAAAACCATCCTGATTTCTCCTGGCCAAACTCGAGACGGTACCCCTCCTTCAGGTCGGATACGGAAAGGACGCGGTCCGCCATGACAGCCATCGTCTCGGAGGCCAGGCCTGCAAAGCTACGAGCTACCGATAACGCTATCCCCGCTTGGGAGCGCTGTCACCAGATGTAGTGCTCGGGCCCGGTTCCCTCGTAAAACGGCTCTCCGTCGAGAATATCGAGAAGATGAGCACGGAGTTCCTCAAGGTTTCTGCTCTTATCATGGGCAGCCTCTCGAACTTTATGGAGTCTCATCTCTGCGTCCTCAACCTTGTTTTGAGTGACCCGGAGTTCTAGCCACTGCTGGTATTGTTCGTGGACTTGTCGGCCGAAGTCACCGACAAAGACGAGAGCATCGCAGTGGGAGCGCATCTCCGGTTTCAACTTTTGGCCCTTGAGGAGAGCCCATTTGATGGGAATCCCTTCTTCGCGCGATCTGTCCACCGTACCCATGAAGTGATAATGTTTTTTCTCGTCTAGATACAGGGCGACAACGTGGTTCTTCCCGAGAGTGGGGTCCAATCTGGTCCCAGCCAAGGCGCGGAAGGTTTGTTCGTCAAGTTCTGGGATCGGCGGTAAGGCAGTTGTTTCCATTTTCTGATGTTCTTTCTCCATCGTTTGAATTCCGCCACTTCTCATTACGAGCAAGAGCACGGCTCCTTGTCAGGGTGTGGACTCTGGCATTTCGGACATTTGGACCATTCAGTCCAATCAAAATGAAAGATGCCCGGCTTGGCTGGATCGGCATCGGCTAGTTGGAGTACGACAAAATAGCAGTCTTGATGCTGGTTGTCTTGAGTGTACTTGACGATCTGGGCGTGAAGCGGCTGCTCGGGGTCGACCTCGGCGAAGACACCGAGCATATCAGTGATGCCTAGGTTCGGATGCCGCGAGCTTTGGATAAGTTCCGGGATGTCGATGGGACCCGGGTAGTAGCGAAGAGAGTCGAAAGGGAGCTTGAAGCCTCTGGGCGCCTTCATGGCGAGGTCGAGAGTGAACCGGGTGGAAAGCTCGGAGGAGCGGATGAGGGTCTCTAAACTGGGTTCGGGTTTGTGGAGTCGAGAGCCCTGCCCTATGACGATGACGGAGTACCCTTTGGAGGCCTCGGCAACGATTTCTTCCAGGGCCTGATAGGAACCGAGAAGGAGGGGGAATTCGTCTTCCACGATGTTCTTGTACTTCCAGAGAGCGCGTCCAAGCTTTTTAGCTTGGCCGCTATCCATGGTGATGGCCGTCTCCTGAGCTACGTGGAAAGCGGCGAACTCGTCGTGACGCTGGATATCCACGAGGGCCTCCGTGAAGTCTCGGAAGTCCTGAGAGGAGGGGAAAGTGATGCTGGAGACCTTTTGATAGCTGTAGCGGCCTTCTTTGTAGTGAGTGGTCCAGGGCTTGGACGTTTCCGAGATCTTGAGGAGGAGGTTGGTGTCTCGAACGACGCTGGTATCGAGGATGAGATCGGTGACGGGGTGTTCTTCGAGGAGCTTGAGACCCTGAAAGCAGTAGACGAGGAAAACCGAGGGATCGCGCTTTTGTCGCCTGATGAGGTGCTCGATGAGACTGACCCAGTTGGTTTCCCGGTTGAACTGGAGGCGCTCATAGTAACGGTGGACCTGGTGGGTGTCCCCGAGACGGGGGAACCAGACGGTGAGGCCGGTGTAGAGGCGACCGTCGCTGGGAGGAGCCGAAGAGGCTATGACGGTGTCGTTGTAGGCCTGGAGGAAGTGTTGGCAGCGTTCATAGAGCTGGTCGTCCTCGGTGGCCTGGCGGATGGAGTTGACGACATGGAAGAGGTCGAGGCTTTCGTTGCGGCCGACGGCCTTGAGGTCCTTGGAAGCTTGCCTGAGAAGGTTCTGAGCCGTGGAGCGGGGGATCTGCTGGATTCTATCGACGACTCCATGGAGTCTCTTTAAGGCTTGGGTTTGGCAGTTGAGAGCGACCATATGGACGGGGGTCTGATAGGCTCTGTAGGCGTGATTGCACGAATGAATAGCGAGTCTGGCCCAGTCTTGGGGCGTTTCAGGGAGTTTTGTGCGGGTGTTTTTCAGGAAGTCTTGGTAGTCCCAGCCGGTTTTGGGTAGTCGGAGTGAAGAAGCCACGAAGGTATGAGCGTAACGCCTGACCTCGGCGTAGACTTCGGCGGCTCCGTTGTAACAGGTGTCGAAGAAGATGAGGTCCACGGGCTCGGTGCGCCGGCATCGGCTGAAAGCGACGGTGAGAGCAGAGCTGAGCTCGCGATTGGTGAGGACGTTGCCGGTTTCCATGTCGGGGAGCATGGATTTGAAGAGGAACGGCTTGATCGGGTCGGCGCTGAGGATGCCATGCTTGATGAAGTCGGCCTCGGTGAAGGGTGTACCGAGCGGTAAGAGGCGAAGTTCGTCGGGGACGAGGTTTTCGGTGGGGTCGAGATCACCGATAACACCTTCACCGTGCCCCCAGAGGCCGATAGCTATTCGGGTTTCGGGGGGAAAGCTGTTGAGAGCCGCGGTGATGAAGGCGGCAATCGGGCGCGGGTCTCCGGTGTCGATGCTTTGGACCTTCTTGATGATGGTGGAACCGGCGTCACTGATCTCAAAATAGACAGTTTGCCGACGTGGCTTGGCCATGTCGGCCAGGACAAGAACGGAAACTTCGTCTCCGCCCCTGACACCATCGGCGATCTCTTCGATTTCCTCGGGGACTTCGCTGCCAAGCGTGGCATCATCTCCGGCCATGATGAGGATCACGGCGTACTTGGGAGAGTTGTTGTCGAGGGTGAGAACAGGAGGGGGGAGGTCAAGCCGCCAGGGCTTGACCTCCTTGAGGATCGATTCTCGTTCGGGGCTATAGTGCAGAGCCAAGGTTCCCTCTCCCTACTCTGGTTGGTTCTTACACGAGAGGACCGGCCCTGCCGTGAGGTTGTTCGGTATAGATGGAAGCTTCGATCTCGGTGACGGTATCGAATTCGGCGAGAGACTGTAGGCCGGGAAGATCCATTCCCCGGGCGGTGTAGATATTGCCTCCGATGTGGTTGAGCTGGAATCCATGGTCTTCTTTGAAGCGGTTGATATCCGGGCCTGAGAACTCTCCCTCGAGAGCAGCGCTGAAGCGCTCTGCTTTAGCGAGTTCCCAGCCTCGAGCCTCCATTCGGCCAAGGAGGCCGGGGTTAAGTTTCGATTTCCAGCCGCTGATGTCAACAGGCACAGCATGGCCAAGGCTTGGCTCTGTGCTCTCTTCAGGAAGCCCTACCGGAGTTGGTAGGCCGACAGAGGGAGCCTCGGGCACCCCCAGATCAGGGAATGGCCGGGGCTGCCAACTGACAGCGTGGGAGTCCTTGAATATATCGATGCCGACGACGTTGCCGGGATTTGTAGGGACGGAGACTGGGGGTTGACGGTTGTTGCCGTGAAACTTTGATGTATGTGAGTTCGTGGTGATGTTCATGTCTCTACGATAAGAGGCGAAGATGACTGGTTTATTGCCGTCTTGTAGCGATAGTATTGATCTGAGATTGCGGTTTTTTGAACATTTGCTGAAAGAAGACTGAAAGGGAAGGGGCGGCCTTTTTAAGGTCGAGCCTAACGCGCGGATTGGCCAATGCGGAAGGTCGTTACGCCCTGCCCATCGTCGCCGCTATCGGGCGTCAAGCCCGGTTTCTAGCGGAGCTCTCGGCCCTGGTCTTGGCTTTCATGGCTTAGGCGGTTTCTTTCTGTAGGAGGGTCATGACGGCGTCTCTACGCCGTTGCTCGGTCGTGTGGGTGTAGATCTGGGTGCTGGAGAGGCGCTCGTGACCCAAGAGGGTCTGAACGGTGGGTAGACCGACTCCGGCGGAGACGAGCCGAGAGGCGAAGTAATGGCGAAAAGCATGGGGTGTGATCTTGGCTGAAAGGCCGGCTTTCTCGCGAAGCTAGGCCCGGCTCGATAGGCCGCTAACGGGTTCTTTACACCCCTCTTAAATGACGTCAGTCCTGCGGCGACTGGGGCAGCAGGCTTTTATTAGCTAAAGAAGCGCTCGGACTGCGTATAGAAGTTCTTCGGGGGTGAAGGGCTTTGCTAGAATGGGAATTCCGAGTTCTCTAGCTCGCGCTAGTTCGGGGGCGTCCGGGCCAAGACCGGACATGATCAGAAGATGGCGTTGCAGTTTGGTGCTTTGTAGATGCTCGATGAGCCCAGCTCCGCCGAGGCCGGGCATCTGAAAGTCACTCAGGATGAGAATGGCCTTTTCTAAGCTTGGCAAAGCTTGCTCCACCGAGGAAAAGGTAAGCACGGAGAAGTGGGGCCGGAGGACTCTTTCGACGTGATTGAGGAGTAAGGCTTGGTCGTCGATGACGAGGATGGTGTTAGTGAGCATGCACCCACGGTAAGCCGAGGAAGTGGACGGGGTATTGCCGAGTTGTAGCGATCGTGTTTCCGGCAGATTGCTAATTCATTAACACGCGGGGATCGGTCGGCCTATCTTTGGCGGCGATGCTAATGGAATTCCAACAGAGCCCTAATGCCTATTTTGCGCCGACACCGATAAAATTGATGTAAACGCAAAGCGCCGAGCTTTGCCGAGAGGAGAATCACTATAAGGAAATAGGAGGTTTTTATGAATCTTGAAAAGAGGAGACTTCAGAAGCTATTAACCACTGTGCTCCTGGCTTTCTCGCTTGCGCTCGCAGGCTGTACAGGGGAGAAGCCGGGTTCTCCAGCCCAAGCAGAGACTCCGCGGATCGCTGCCTCCCCTGTGTCCCCCACGAGGTCACCGATCCCTCTTGCCACGGTCACCGAAGAGGACCGTGAGGCCGTGGAGCGGGCTAAGGAAGGCGTTGAAGAACAGCGCTTCGAGAAGCAGAAGAGGATTATTTCAGAGGCCGTGACGGCTTTGTACGAAACCTATTACGCGCTGGAGTTCCTGGCCCAGGAAAAACCGAAAGAGGCTCTTTCCGCGATTGAAAAGGCTATCGGGAAACTAGAGATCGTTCTAGCCCGCGACCCGAGTCTGGCCCTGGCTCCGGTGGCAATCATGGTTCGGACGGAGGACCTGACGGCGGGACCGAATGATGTAGAGAAACTGGTCAAGGAGACGGAAGAACTCTTGGAGGACGGCAAGGTCCAGCAAGCTCGTCAGATTTTGGCCACATTGGCGTCTGAGACGGTGATTTCCACGACAAGTATACCGCTGGGCACATACCCGGATGCCTTGAGGCTGGCGGCCAAGAATATTGATGACGGCGAGCTTGAGGAGGCTGCCTCGGTTCTTAATGGGGCACTATCGACACAAGTGGTCACGGAGGTCCTGATCCCTCTCCCTTTAGCGAGGGCGGAAGCGGCCTTGGACGCGGCCGAGAAGTTGGCCGAGAATTCGTCTAGAAGCGATGAAGAAAGCGCGGAGCTAGAACGACACCTTGATTCGGCGGAGAAATCCGCTCGGTTGGCTGAAGCCCTCGGTTATGGAACGGAGGCGGACTTTAAGGCGTACTTCGAAGAAATCGAGAAGCTTCGCGAGAAAACATCCGACGGTAAGGCCGGGGAAGGCTTCTTCGATAAGATTAAGGAGTCACTGAAGGGGTTGAGCGAGCAGGCTAGCTGGTTGGAAGTATAGTGTGTCGATCGCACCGATTTCTTTAGAGTTGCATTCATGCCGACATGAAGGCATAGACACGGAAAGGAAATGTCATGAGTCATTTAATCGCACTTACGTTCGATGATAAACTGGAAGCCCAAAGGGCGCGTCATAAATTCGCCGAGATGGAGAAGCGCCACCTGGTGGAGCTGGAAGACTCCGCCGTGGTGTTCAAGGATGAGAAAGGCAAGGTTAAGATCGATCAGACCTTCGACCTCACCGCGGCCGGTGCCGCATCGGGAGGGTTCTGGGGCCTTTTGGTCGGTTTTCTTCTGAGTCTTCCTCTGGGAGGTCCTCTTTTGCCTTTCATCACCGGCGTGTTCGGAGCGGGATTCGGCGCTCTTAGCGGTCATCTGGCCGACTACGGGATCAATGACGAGATGATGAAAGAACTCGGCAAGGATCTCGACGACGGGAGAGCCGCCCTTTTTGTCCTCGTCCGTCGACAGACGGTGGATAAGGTTCTGGATTCCCTGAAAGAGCTGAGCGGTCGTGCTCGGATTCTTCAAACGTCTTTCCCCAAGAAGCTCGAGGACCAGTTCAGGGAGGTTCTGGAGTCGTCGGCTATCCAGTCGACACCGATGATCCACTAGGCTCCTTAGAAAGGCCAAATGTAGGGGATGAGGATGCTTGCCGCTGTCAGGCAGAGGATGTTGAGAGGTGTGCCCACTTTGAGGAAGTGCTCGAAACGGTAGCGACCCGCCCCGTAGATCATGAGGTTCGTCTGGTAGCCCATGGGGGTCATGAAGGCGGTGGAAGCGCCGAAGGTGACGGCGACCAGGAAGGGTCGCGGGTCGATCTGCATGCTATGGGCCGTACTGATGGCAAGGGGTGTGAGTAGAGCGGCCGTGGCGTTGTTCGACATGAGGGCCGTCATCAGCGAAGTCATGAGAAAAAGTGTGGCCAGCACAGCCCGAGGCCCGTATTCGCCAACTACGGAAAGGAGAGTTTCGGCGAGAAGTCGCGCGGCACCCGTGTTTTCCATGGCGATACCGAGTGGTAAAACGCCGGCAAGCAGAAAGATGACTTTCCACTCGATGGATTGATAGGCTTCTTCGAGGGTGAGAACTCCGGTAAGGCACATGGCCACACAACCGGTAACCGCAGCGACCACGACGGGGACGATCCCGCCCGCGGCGAGAAGGATCACCGCTAGTAGAATAAGCAAGGCTTTGAGGGTTCCCACCCTGGTGGGTTTGGGCTCTTCTAGTTCTGAGACGACCACGAAATCGGGATCTGAGACTAATTTGGGGAGTTGATTTTTGCGGATTCTCAGGAGTAAAGCCGAGCCCGCGCTTAGTATGGTGTTCAGGAGCCCTTCGTGCTTCAACCCCCCGTGCTGGCGCAAAGCGAGTACCAGCGCCTCGTAACGCTGGGGGAAAACATGTTCTTCGTTCAAGGTTCGTCCGACCAGAGAGGAACTGGGTGCGATCACGGCTTCGACCAGAGTAGTGTCTTCGCCGCCTAGGGCGAGGTCCGTCCAACGTTGCTTGGGAAGCAGACTCACTCCCTCTTGCTCCTCAAGTTCTCTCAATCTTTTGACGTCGCATCGGATTCTCAGGATATCGCCGGACAAAAGTTCCGGGTCCGCTTCCAAGAGGATGTTGTCGTCTCGGACCACCTGCAGGATGTCGAGGTCGTCTATCCGGTAGAGGTGAGACTCGAAGCTTCTTTTGCCCACCGACTCCGATTTGGGCAGGACCACGACGTCGGTCACATACTCGGCCATCTCGAAGCTGTCGGAGAGTTCGCCATTCGAGGTGGTTTCAGGTAGAAAACGATGACCGACGGTGAAGAGGTAGAAAGCTCCGAGCAGATAGAGACAGATGCCCAGGGGAGCGAACTCGAACATACTGAAGGGTTCGAGCTGGGCCTGTTTGGCCAGTGAGCTTACCAGAATGTTGGTGGAGGTGCCGATCAAAGTGCACATCCCCCCAAGAAGTGAGGCGAAAGAAAGCGGCATCAAGAGCTTGGAGGGGCTCAACTTGGTTTGCCGACACACGTTGAGGATAACCGGGATGAGAAGGGCCACGGTGGCGGTGTTGTTGACGAAAGCGGAGATGGTGCCTACGCAGAGCATCATGATCCCGAGCGCCGTTAGGTAACCTTTCCTGGCCAGACGGGCGAGCTGCAAACCGAACTTTTCGATTGCCTCGGTTTTGGCCACGCCCGCCGATAGGATGAACATGGCGGTGACGGTAACAGTGGCGGGATGGCTGAATCCGGATAGCCCCTCGGTGGGGGTGACGATGCCGGTCAGCATTAAGAAGACTGCCACCGATACCGCGATGAGATCGACGGGTAGCCGCTCTTGAGCAAACAGGATAAGAGAGCAGAGTAGTACTCCGAATACGGTCAAGATCTCCGGTGTCATTCTTCGTAATCTCGTTCCATTCGACTAAGTTTTGCTTTCCAGAACGACCATCCTGTGACTCAATAGAGTTGACGGTAAAGCCACGCCGCACCATTTTCGTTAACGGAAGACTAATTCTGCTCAAACCTCATGCTTACTCTGGCTTGAGATAATATATGCGCGAAAAACTATATTAAAGGAGGTCTATAATGAATCTTTCAAAGTGGAAACCCTGGAATTGGTTTAAGCAAGAAGAGAAAGAGTCATCCCGGCCCGTGCCGGCCCGGTATGAGAATAACGAGTCTTTGCTTCCGGTCTTGAGACTTCAAAGAGACATGGACCGATTGTTCGATAGCTTTTTTAAGGATTTCGGTTCATTTCCGTCGTTGGTCGGCTTCTCCGAGATGAGAATGCCCCGGCTGGATATTTCGGAGACGAAGGAAGACTACCGGATTGCCATCGATGTGCCTGGTATGACGGCCGACGACATCGATATCACGGTGAAAGACGGCGTTCTTCGGATAAAAGGAGAGCGGACCAAGGAAGAGACCGGGGAGGAGCACCGTACGGAGCGTGTCTACGGTATGTTCGAACGGGTGCTCTCGTTGCCTGACAACGCCGACGAGAGCACTATCAAGGCCGACTTCAAGAACGGCGTTCTGAATCTTACCGTGAAGAAGACGGCGACGGAGCTGCTCGAGGAACAAGCTCGCAGGATCCCGATCTCTTCGGGATAGGCTGGTGGTGTTGCCCGGGATCCCGGATCCCGGGCAATCGTCGTATTTGGGTGTCCCGGTTCGGGTGATGCCCCGCCGGGCCCCGTCCCCTTTTTGGCTTTGAAGAAGGGATGGAAGCTTGAGTCAAGATCTTGCCTTAAAACCCACTGGTAGAATTTTCGGCGGCCTGGTTGGCGACTTGAAACGAAAGGCCCCTTTCTATCTGAGCGATTTCCGAGACGGTCTCAGCTCTAAGGTCGCGGGAACCACACTGTTTCTCTATTTCGCGGTTTTGGCCAACGCGATAGCCTTTGGTGCTCTGACGGGGGTTTTGACCGACGGCCAGATAGGCATTAGTGAAATGTTCGTGGTGACAGCGGTCGGGGGCGTGGTTTACGCGCTTTTTTCAGGCCAACCGCTGACGATACTCGGTGGCACGGGACCGATCACGATTTTCACGGGGATTTTGTACGCAGCCTGTCTTCAATGGGATTTACCTTTTCTACCGGTTTATGCCTGGGTGGGGATCTGGGCGGGGTTGATACTTCTGATTTGCGCGGTGACCGATGCGAGTTGTCTGATGAGGTTTTTTACCCGGTTCACCGATGAGATTTTCGTTGTGTTGATCTCGGTGATCTTTATCTCCGAGGCACTGAAAGATGTCCACGAGACATTTGCTTCCCCTGAGTTTCCTCTGGACAGCGCTCTTTTGACCCTAATCTTGTCGCTGGGTACGTTTATGATCGCCAGAGGATTGAGGCGGGCCGTGAATACACCGTTTCTGACGCGGCGCTTTCGAGAGTTTCTTAGTGATTTCGGGCCGAGTCTTTCCATCGTATTGATGACGATGCTGGCCCTTTCTTTCCCGGAGGTGAAGCTGGAGATGCCGATGGTGCCTCCAGAGCTGGCACCCACGGCGGAGCGCTCATGGCTGGTTGATCTGTTTTCGGTGCCTACTTGGGCGATCGCGGCCTCGGTACTGCCTGGAATCATGGCGGGGATACTCCTCTTTTTGGACCAGAACATCACGACCAGGCTTGTCAATTCGAAAGACTACATGTTGAAAAAGGGGGGCGGGTATCATCTCGATATCGCCGTTGTGGGTCTCCTGGTCGTGGTGGGGAGTTTGTTCGCGCTGCCCTGGATCGTGGCGGCCACCGTTCACTCGATCAATCACGTGAAGAGTTTGTCCGAGACGGAGATCGTGGAGGCGGAAGGAGAGCGTCTGGAGCTTATTATAGGCGTGCGGGAAAACAGGTTGTCAAATCTTGTTATTCACGTGTTGATGGGGGCCTCGTTGTTCTTGCTTGACATGATCCGAGTGATTCCGATGGCGGTTTTGTATGGTTTGTTCTTGTATATGGGAATCACGTCCTTGACGGGTAATCGATTTTACGAGCGCTTGATGTTGTGGATCACGGACCCGAGGCTTTACCCGGACAACCATTTTACTCGTTTTGTGTCTCGCCGGACGTTAAACGTTTTCACGGCTATTCAACTGCTGTGTTTGGTGGCACTGTGGGTGCTGAAGAGTTCCAAGTTGGGAATTTTATTTCCCTTGATGCTCGCGGGATTGGTGCCGTTTCGGATGTTTCTTCGACGATTTTTTCCGGGGCCGGAGTTTGCTCTTCTGGTAGCTGAGGATCCGGGGGAGGTTGTGAAGAGGTTCCCTCCTGAGCGTAGATTAGCGGATTAGTGCTGCGAGGGCGCCCGACATTGCTTGGTATTGCTAGTTGTGTGCACTGCGTTTGTAGCGCGAGAAAAATCTCGGCTCAAAGAGCCGAGACCAGTTGGGGACGAAGAATGCCTCGATTGCGCCTTGGCATTCTTTGTTTTCGCAGAGATTATTGGGTGATCTCTGGTGGAAGTGGTCTTTTGTCGTGGGTTTGACTTTCCTGTTGGTTTTCCGCAAAGGTTTCGGCCGGTTTTTCTTTTTTGGCGCTCATAGCCCGAGTGAAAATCAAGGGCCGAAGGCCCCGCGACAGCGGGGTTTACCCTTGATTTTTTAGCGAGGGCTATGATAGGTCTGAGAAGTGAACCGGCCGGTCCTTTGCTCAGCCGGAGCTGAGCTTGCGAAGCGGAGGCGGTCAGTTGGATTTACTTACTATCTTTTCTTCTGGGCCTGCCATATAACCATATGGCGGGCCCAGCGCTATCCAGGGTCTGGAGCGGTGGGGATTCGTCGACGGGAGAGTCTCGTTCGAGCGCTCCGACAACGTGAGTTGTCGTCTTGCGTAGACTCCGGAGTCTCCGCGCAAGGCTGCTCTGACTGGGGGCGGAGAGCTGGAGTTTCTGACCAGACTATCAAGGGTTTCTTTGGACACGGCCCGATTTTTTTGTTGATCACTGCATTTGTGGGGCTCGAAATCAAGGGCCCGAAGGGGCCTGCGAACCCTTGATTTTGAGCCCCACAAATGCCACGTTGACTGGTGAATCGGGCCGAGTGTCCGGGTGGGGCTAGGGGGCGCGAAGCGGGGCCGGTGTATCTCGTTTGTACTAACCTTCTATGGGGCGGGCCGAGACGGCCTCACGGCCGTGGCTCGTTTGCACCGGCCTTTCGCGGAGGCCGTCTCGGGAGGTTCTTTTCTTCTTTTTCACGCATGAAATGGGAGTATCAAAATAGGATTGGGGAATCAACATGCCTTTTGACCTTTCTGAAATGAGCGAAGAGCCGTCCGGTATCGATCCGAACATGGACCCTGGCTTTCAGAAGCTGATTATGCAGAGAGAGTTCGGAATGGCGAAGTCCGCGACGGCTTCGTCCGATGAGAATGAGACGGCTGTGATCGCGTTGGTCACTAAGTTTGAGCTTTGGGAGTCCAACGAGAACGTGAAGAAGCCGGTCTTTATTGGTAGCGAAGAGGATGGTGACCTTGTCACCGGTCGGATTCCCCTGGCTAAGATTGAAGAGATTTTGGCTCTTCCCGAAGTGCTGGAGATTGAGCCCTCTAAACCAATTTTTCCCACTTTGCGTGTTTCTATTTCGGAGACGGAGGCCTCCTCAAATCAACTGCCTCCAGATACCCTTTCCAACGGAGGTGAGGGTGTTCTCATAGGTGTGGTCGACTTCGGGTTTGACCTGAGTCACCCCAATTTTCGAAACGCCGATGGAACAACGAGGGTCACGGAAATATGGGATCAGCTCGGACAGTATGGCCTGTCCGCACCCTACGGCTACGGGCAAGCCTATAAAGAAGTCGATATCAACCAGGCACTGCGGACCGAAAACGTTTTTGCCACGCTGGGCTATGACCTTTTCAAAGGGTCTAACCCTGCCTATGGAACTCATGGAACGCATGTCGCGGACATCGCGGCGGGGAATGGTCAAGGTACCGGAACTCCCGGTTTCGCCCCTAAAGCCGAACTGATGTTTGTGGATGCTACTGCTCCAATGCCCGCCGGGACCACGGAGGCGGGCAAAGGCATGGGTGAGTCCGATAACATCATAGACGCGGTGCGCTATATTTTCGAACGGTCCAATGGAAGGCCGACCGTCGTGAATCTCAGTTTGGGGACTCACGCGGGCCCTCACGATGGGAAGGGGCTCATCGAGCGTTCTATCGATACCCTGGTTGATGCGGAGCCTAACCGTGCCGTGGTGATTGCCGCCGGCAACAGCTATATGGAAGATTCTCACCAGTCTGGGCGCTTAGAGCCCGGTACCTATGTGGATGTGGAGTGGGGAGTTCCTCATGATGTCCCGCCGCAAATCGTAACGGAAGTTCAGACCTGGTACCCCAAGGATGCGAAGGTGCGTGTGGAGCTGTATGCGCCCGGTGGTCAGTTTCTAGGAGGCGCGGACCCGGCGGACGGTCGCCGATGTGTGATCGGCTACGCTCTTGGGGCCTATCTGTCAAACCGTACCAACCAAGACAGAGGCCGGGATAATGTTATCAGCACTCAGCTTTATCCTGGAATGCCCGGAGGCATCTACAGGATAAGACTGGTTCTGTTGTCTGATGAGGCGATTGACTTCCATTCTTGGATCGAGCGCTGTCCCTTTGTAACAAAGTTTCGGCCGCCCACGGATCAGAGCATGACACTTGGCTCTCTCTCGTCGGGACGTTTGACGCTCACCGTTGGAGCCTACGATGCAACTGTTCCTGGTACACCGCTGAGCGTTTTCTCAAGCTCTGGCCCGACAAGGGACGGACGAAAGAAACCCGAGGTTTCTGCTCCAGGAGAGAAAGTCTTGGCCGCGCATGCTGGGATACCGAATCGATCGATAGGGCAGTCCGGGACTAGTATGGCGGCTCCCGCGGTCACTGGGATCATCGCTCTCGTCTTCGCGGAGGCGAAGGCTCTCGGGAAAGACCTCTCAGTCCATGAGGTGAGAGATATTATCATTAAGGCGGCTCGGAAGAATCCACCTGGTGGAGATTGGGATCCCCGTTATGGCTATGGCAGAATATCGGCTCAGGCCGCCCTGGAACAAGTGAAGGCCTTGGCCAAGGAGATGGAGCCTTTCTAGGGGAGCTAGATATTGGTGCCGTCCCACCAAGGCGGCGGAGGGTATACGCCTACTTCAAGATATGACCCGTAGATGTAGGTGTAGTAGGCGGCGTTTCGCACGAGGATCTCTCTGTTCATGGGATAGACGAGGTTCAGGTATTGGCGAGTCATTTCATAATTTCGTTCGAGGTCTTCGAGCCGTCTCTCCAGATCTTTGGGTATCCCGATCGGGGGTGGGTTCTGGGGGAGTTGCGGGTGCGGCTGATAGGGTTGCGGATCCGGAGGAAGTGGCTCTGGGTTCTGCGGATGGGGCCGCCGAGGAGGCGGAGTCTCTTGCTTCGGCCTTTCGAAATGGCTTCGCAAGATCTGCTCGAACGCGGCGGATCTGTCGAGGCCTTCCTGCGAAGCGTATGTATCGAGCTGTTCCTTGAGCTTCGGATCTATGGAGACAGTAATCCTGACGTTTGACATTGTTAGACTCCTTGACTGAGTGGGTGAGCTTTTCGGTAGTTTTCGCGCATTCTGCCTACCGCCATATGCACGTAGGTTCTGGTGGTTGAAATGGATGAATGGCCGAGTAACTCTCTTACTTCGTAGATGTCGCACCCGCCTTCGTAGAGGTGAGTGGCGCAAGTATGGCGGAGGCTATGGGCCGAAAATCTTCGGCCCATAGCCGCGTAGCGCTGAGCAATGCCGAGGGCCTTGCCCGCGGCTTTGACTGCTCTATCGACGGTGCGATCCGAGATGTCGAAGATCTGGTTGTGGTAGTTGAGGGCTTGGATGTAATCGATGATGAGGCGCACGGTCTCATCATCAATGAGAACGTATCGATCTTTGTCACCCTTGCCTGCTCGGACGAAGAGCGTTGCTGCGTGAGGATCGAAGTCGGCGACGAGTAAGCCGGTGAGTTCGGAGCGTCGCATCCCCGAAGCGTACAGGAGTCGAATGATGAGATGATCGCGGGGATCGTCTTTTGTATGCTCGAGCATGGCGTGAATCTCGGGGACGGTGAGAACGGCCGCTAAACGGGACCCGCTCTTCTCGGAGGCGAGAACCTCGTTAGAGAGTTCTCGATTCCATTCTTGGTCATAGCTGGTTCGACGTCGACGAGCGAGCGCCGCCGGCGCCTCGGCCAAGACGTTGAGGAGATCACGGGCGGTGGGCTCTTTGTGGTGTTTGATGCTGCGAGCGAGGAGACGGAGCTGGGCCTCGGCCTGCTCCGAGAACTCCGAGAGGATTTCGAGGTGTTCCTCGGGGAGGCTGTCTGTGAAGAGAGTGGGAGAGAAGGTAGCTTTGCTCATCGGTCCGAGCTTTGCGGAAGCAAAGCTCGGACCCTCCGGGAGGCTGGGATTGGTGGCTCCGGGCCCGGAGCCACCAATCCCAGCCCTGTTTGGCCAGGCTTCGCCCGCCCAAACAGGGCGCTGGCGTCCGTCATACGGTTGCAAGCGGTTTCTTACGGTTGGAGGCGTTCGTATGAGGGATTTGGGCTCCCTCATACGATAAAAGGCCCTGATCACACGGTCATAAGACCGTTTCACACGGTAAACCGGGATAAAACGGCCTCCAGAGGCCGTTTTATCCGGTTTACGCGGTTTTTTGGCCCGTTTTGATCTCAAAACGGGCCAAAAAACCGCCGCGCAATACTCGCAGCGCCCCTCTCATACGGTGTGAGGCTAAAACGCCAATAATATAAATATACGTTTGTCCGAGTATCTGGGGCATTTCCGACAAAACGGCCGTAGAAAGCTTTCTAAGACATCCGAATTCTGTCAAAGACAGTCCACGGAAAAGACACTCACTCGAAGAAAAATGGCTTTAGACGGCCTATGGTGAGCCCACAGGGGCATTCTGGGGCAATAGCGATCAAGGCGAACCACAGGCCCGAGCTAGAACTCTATTTTGTCAACACCATGTACCCTGGGGGACAAACGTCGACAAAATGAGGCCACATTGAAGGGTCTGCCCCGCTTGGGCAAGGAATTGCTGCTCTGTGGAGAGTTGGAAACTTGATGTGCCCCCCGAGCCGTATGAAATCCGGTACCGCGAAGCCAAGTATGCCTTTCTTCTGATCATGGGGGGCGACGGAGACCTGGGAGGGCACCTTCACCCTGATTTCTATGAGATGGTGAGAGCGGTCAATGAAGACGTAGCCGTCCTGGCTCTCGTAGAGTACCCTGAGCCGGAACCGGTGGAGGTCGAAGATGGATTCCTCGAGCCCGAAGAAGGCAAGACCGCGCGAGTCCTGGAGTTTCTACCTTCCGTCACCAAGCCCGCGGAGTTCTTGCCTGAGATCAACACGGGCGACCCTCGGCCCATTTCGGACTTTCTGGCCCGGGCGCTGGTGAGCTTTTCCGACCAGACCAGGATCGCGATCGGGTTCTGGGGCCACGGACACGGAGTTTTTCAGGATTTTGACCCTGAAGAAGTCGTTTTTTCGCGAAAGCTCCGTTTTGGACCGCTCGGCCAAGCCCCAGAGTTAGCGACGCCCATAACTTACTCCATGCTTCTTGATGAGACTTCGGGGAACGCCTTGACGAATCGCGAGGCGAGGGCTGCTCTCTCGGTGGCTTTTCACAGGGCCAAGCGAACGGAACCGGTGGACATGCTCTTCTTTGACACCTGCATGAACGCTTCAATCGAGGTTTTCACCGAACTCCGGCCGTTCGCTCGAACCTTTGTGGCCTCTTCGCTACTCGTGCCAGGCACCGGCTGGGATTATAAGCTCTGGATCGAAGAGACCAGACGACAGGGACCTGAGACGGCGGGAGAGTGGGCTTATCTGGCCGTCGAGGTTTTTGGGAAGACCTACGATCCGAGGACCCGCGACGAAGACGACAAGGAAGCGCAGATGGGAGCTTTCATGACTTCGAAGGACTGTGACTTCGTCGAAGCGTTTGCCGAGTTGGTTCGAGAACTCAAGAACGCTGGGGGAAACGGCATCACCCTGGCCATGGAGGCCGCCCGAGCATCCGAATATACCGTATACAAAGAGAATATCGACATAGGCCACCTGGTGGCCATCCTCCTGGAGCTGACCGAGAACCAAGCCGTGGCCAAGTCGGCCGAGCTGTTCTTGGGAGCGTATAGAAAAGCTCGAGTCTGCCTCTCCACGGCTCCGCCTGAGAGAGAGAAGCTGACAGGAATGTCGATCTGGTGCCCCGCGCAGGGAGACGTGCAGAAAGTCGGTCGATATTACGGGGCGCTCGAATTTGAAAGACTGGTGGGTTGGTCTAATTTTCTTGCCTGCTTGCCGACAACAGGGTCATCTACGTCAAGCTAAGAAGCCTCGAAAAATCAAGAAGAAGACCCAAGAAGAGGAGTACACTCATGGAAGCCCAGATTGAACAGTTCGTAACCTGGTTGAAGACAATTGACAATCTCCAGGACGCCAAGACCGTGAAGGAGATCGACCAACTTCAGGACGACTGGAAGGCGGCCGCGGCCAACTTCGGTGAGATGGTCGCCCGAGTGAAGAAGCGAGAGAGCACCGAGATGCTCGATGAGCACTCCAAAGAGGTCAGGGATGTTATGGAAGCGTTTGGAAAGATGCACAAAAGCTATAGTGCCTGGCAACAGTTTTTGGGAGAGACCTGGGGATAATGAAGCAGCTATCTTGGAACGCTGGTCGACCGTGCTAGAGAGAATTAAAGAACTCACTGAGTTACTTGGCCAGATCGAGGGGTCAGAACTGGACCCTGAGCATGAGCAGAGAATGCGAGATCTGCGGATGCGTTGGAGCCACGCGGACACGAGCTTTCACGCAGGTTTTTACTGCCTAAAGCGCTACGGTCCTGACGACGTGCCGACCGTGGAACCGGCACTTTCGGACCTGAGAGAGTCATTCAGGATGCTCGAGGAGTGCTGCAGGGAGTGGCGGGAAGAGATGAAGCGGATTCTGCCGGACGAACACTAGCCAATCGGCGAGCTTTCTGTTCCGGTGCAAGGCCCAAGGCCTTCAAGAAGTGGCGGCACTCGCTGGGAAAGATGTTTTTACTGCCGGGATCTAGCGAAGCGGTTGTTGAACCGTCCCAGATCGGATGCAGAACTGAGTCCTCGAAGTATGATTTCAGCCAATATCGCGCGATTTATAGCGACCTCGTTCGTAGCGATTGCACCTTGCGGTTTTTTGTAGTGTTGCATTTCCCAGTAGCGCATATCGCCATCGCGTCGGCGGAATGCGGCTAACAGTTCTACGTCGGAGAGTCCTTTCACTTGGTCAGAAGTTAGCACTGTGAGTACTACAACAGTTTCCCTCCGACATCCTGTTGGCGTGGAGCAGCAGGGAGTCTCTTATGTAACGTTTCTGTTCCGTTGCAAGGCAGACCCCGAGCCCTCGAGAAAGTGGCGGCACTCGCTGGGACGGTTCCTGCCCGATGAGTTAACCGGGTGGTTGTATCTCCTCATAGAGGCGAATTCCAATGAGACCATGCTTGAAGACGAAGATTTCCCTGCCGTTTGAGTCGGGGACCTTAAGAAGAATGCTGAAGGTGCTTTCTTTGACGGGGACGCCGACGAGGATGGTTCCGTTCAAAAGCATGATGGCTAGTTGTTTGTCTTCGGCGATGGCCTTTTCGATCAAACCTTCCGGGACCGGGGCCTTGTTGGCCGCTCCTTCCTGAGGGACCTGACCCTTGGCTCGGGTGGCCTGGTGAACCTTGATGTGGTCTTTTAAGTACTCCTGATCCTCCGCGGCCGAGATGGTGAAGGTTTTGATCTTGGGGAGCTTGAGTGGTTCGCGCCGGCCACGAATGGAAATGTCGAAGTCGAAGATCCGAAAGCTTTTTATCTTGGCCTGAGCCTGGCCGACGACGGTTTCGAAGATCAGGTGAGTTCTGCTCTTGCGATGGTGCTGAAACCAATTTATCTCGAAACCAGAGCGCTCTCGCGCCTTCTTGAAAAACTCAGCTCGACTTTTCTTCTTCATGGGCTTGGGCTCAGCCGGGCTCGAGTCCAGAGGGGCCGAGGGGGGTGTTGAGGTCTGTATGGCCTACCACAAACATAGCTGCGGAATCGTGCCACAGCTTCCGCAACACTTAAAACCCGGAACTATGTAGAAACTAGTCCTCCGGTACCGGCGTCGCGGTCGAAGTAGAGCGGCGCTCCCATTCCGGTGTGCTTTCAGCTCGAAATCCTACTCCGGCAGTAAAGGCTGAGTCGGCCGAGAATCGGAGGGATTCCAAGTTCGTGAGTTCCTCCTTAGAGTCGACCCCCATAAAAGAGAACAGGCGCCAGCGCCCATCAGGATAGTGCGTCGCCAGCAGAAGGTAGTACTCCGTTTTGTCATTTAGATTTGTAATTTCAACGGGTATAGCCCTATCAACCTGACCGTCTTCGTCGTAGTCTTCTTTCAAGCCGGCTACAGGAGGCTCGTCAGGAACTATGAATCTCCCTTCCTTCCATAGTTCTTGCTGTTGCGGAGTCAAGCCCAATAGTCTCGCCTGCTCTGTTTTTGGTATGAGGGAGCGAATCTTGTCGAAGGTTAGAAAATCGAACCGGGGAGTCTCGGGATCCATAACCGGAATTGCAGGAGAAGAAGCAGGAGCTTGGTCTACGCCCAAACGCGTAGACCAAGCCACAACCCCTAAAATGAGTCCGATGAAAAGAACCCTTGCGAAACGCCGGTTTTTGATAATCTACTACTTACTTCTTGCTCTTATCGTGAGGGACGACAACCTCAACCGTCTCGTGGGTCGAATTCCCCGCAGCATCAGTCGCTTTGTAAATAATCGAATAGACGCGTCTCTGTCCGGTGCCACTTCTCTCGGCTCGAACGAATAAGCGGCCATCGGAAATCTCGACATCCCCTTGAGTGTTGCCACTTCCTTGAATGTCATCAGGCTCATTCACTTGGACTTCAACAAATTCGACTTGTGGATTCGGATCAGCATTGTCCATCGCGACAGCTTCAACATCGATTTCAACCATTTTATGGTTCGGTGGCCATAAAATGGTTGGATCAGCAGTCAAAGTCAGCACAGGCGGCTCGGTATCCGAAGGTTCGTTCGCAACAGCTTCAAAGATCTCGGTGAGGGCAGCCTGAAAATCTTCTTGACGCGCACCAGGTAGATAAAAGTATTGACCTCCTGTCTCTGCGCTGATTCTGCTGAAAACCACGCGAGCAGACAAAGGTCCTGTCGTTTGAGCTCGCACTCCCTCGACCGGTCCGCTAACACAGTCTCCTGTCAAAAGGGTATGGACGACAATTCCGTCAGCTCTGAGGTCTGCGATCAGACCGTCAATATCGCCGGCGTTAGGGGAAGCGTCGGTCACTAGAATCATTTGTCGCGACCGCTCCTCATCTGTCAACAACTGTCGTCCTCTTTCCAAAGCCTGAAGAGAACTTTCGGGACAATTACCCCCGCCACTGGGAAAGAGTCCGCCGACCCAACTTCGGATAACGTCTTTGTCCTCTGTCGTGCCAAATGAATTAACGGAGTCTTTGAAAGAGACCAGAGACCAGGAAGCTACATTCTTGCCTAGACCGCTGACGATGAAAGCATCGAGAACAATCTTGACACCTGCTAATTCGCCACCCATCGAACCTGTGTCGTCGATGATAAGAGCTGCAGCTTTTCTCACGTCAAGATCGACCGTTTCAGCGTGATAGGGGGAATCATTTCGGATTTTACCGTTCTTAATCTCAAGAGTGTCGACCGGTGAGCCGTCCGCACCGGATACGCCAACCTCTGCGCTCGAAAAGAGTTGCATATTTGATAGCGTCCCGATTTGAACATTTGCCCAAACAGTATCAAACATGCTCGCGTCATCCATTTTCGAAACAAGGCTGGTGACATATCGCACAGATTGATCAATACCATCTGGTCGTAGACCCTCAACCTCTCTGCCAGAAGCAATGTAAGCGAACGGTGAAACGCCAAGTGCTGTAAAGACGGCACCTATCTGGTCTCCCGGTTGGTCTGGATCGACATCGTCAAGGACTGTCATGCTAACCTGCAAGGCAGTTCCTGAAGGAATGCCTCCAGCGGGAAAAGTCGGCAAATGCCTAAAGCCCGAAGTGTCTGAAAAGATGAAGCCGTACCACTCCCCTGGCATGTGTGGCCCGGTTCGATTAGTCGTAAGCCCAATGTCTAGGGTGACAACGGGGTCTGTCGTTTGTGCCCCTAGATAGGCAAAAGCAGCTTCACCTTTTGTTTCATTGAGCCAGTCAAACTGATTTTCTTCCGAATAGACCTCCGGAGGGAGTGAGAGGCTCGCTTGAATTCTCGAAAAAGGTTGAGAGCTTGTCCCTAAACGTGTTGGAACCCGGTGAAAAGCCACAGACTTACCTTCACTCGCAATCTCGCCATCGACTTCAACAGTCTGGTTTAAAGTCGGTCTCTTTGATGATGTACTCGACTCAAACCTCGCCAAGCTGGTGTCGGAAGGATTTAAAGGCTCAAGTCCACGTTCTTTGGCGTATGTAATTTCCTCGTCAAGGTCGATTAATAAGATGTCGTCGGCTGAAATTTCATCAGGAAGTTTCTGGGCGAGAAACTCTAATTGACGGTCACGGTCTGCAACCGTCTTCGTTCCACCCTGAGAGGTTAGCGGAGAGTCACCGCTCTCACACCCTACGACAAAAATGAGTAATAGGAACCCTAACAACAAAAATGAGGATTTAATAACCATACGAACCCCTCCCCGGGCTTAGAAGTATAGGATCGGTCCCTGAACCAATCACTTCAGAATCTATGTGGCATTAAATCATTTTCACCTGTGACCAAGTGGTCAATTTGGGTTGATGATTTTTGGGTCACAGGTCTGGGAAGTCTTTCATTGCGTCCTGGTACTCATCAGCTAGGCTATCTCTGTCGGAGTGCCTGGTGTCGATCAAAGCTGAATGCTTGGGTTCCGCAATAGTTTCGAACCCAGGAGAGATGTCGCCACCAGACCCTATGCTTCCACATATAGTGGCTGAAGGCCACAGGGTGTTCCGGTCTGTCATCATCGAGGCGAACCGTCTGCCCCATGTCCGTCTTCGAAAGCGAGAGCTTTGGCCCTGAAAGGCCGGGCAGCCATCAACCTCTTTCTTCGCAACCTGCCGCGTTCTCTCTGGCGACCTCCACTCGTCCTTACGGACTCTCGCCAACACTTTTGAGCGCCCATTCTCGGATCGTGTCGCTGACCCTGAATCCTTCGGAGGCGAGCTGACTTAAGCTGGGTGCCAGTAGGGGAAGTATGCCCTTCCGAACGCTTGTGACAAGGACGCCGACTGTTCCCATGACGGGGAGCTTTCTCTCCAGCGCTGCACGGCGTGCCTCTCCGTCATCGAGGAGGATGAGTTTAACGGTGTTGTTATTGAGCGCCAGGGCTATTGCTTCTGTTTCTCCGGAACCGATTCCAAGAGCCCCCAGCTCTGCGGGAACGGTAACTGAATGCTGCTTGATCCATCCGAAGTCTCGGACATCTGGAGCGTTGTAGCCGAGTCGTTTGCCTTCATCGAGTTCGTGCACGACGGCCATCGGAATGGAAATCTCGGTAAAGAGAGCCTCTAAAACCTGGAGGTGTCCGATTTTATGAAGATAGTAAATGGGAGAGGTGTTGCAGGCGATCATCTGCTTAGAGCAGTTCTAATTCTGCTGTGAACTCCTGCGGGCTGGGATCATAAAGGTTTACACCCGCTCGCCCGAGCTCTTCGAAGAATTGAATGCGAGACAGGCCCGCCAGCTGAGCGGCCTTTCCGGTGGATAGCTTTCGGGCCTGATAGAGCTTGATCGCGGCGGAGGTGAGGATCGCTTGCGAAAGCTCCTCCGGTTTGGAAGCGGAGCGCGAAAAAAGTTCGTCAGCAAGTTCTAGATGAAGCTCGGTCATGGCTCTATTCTATGATCTTCGCGCCGGATTGTCGAAGTTCCGAAGACTAGGACTAGGCGCGCTGCAAAAGGCGCGAGACGGTCGAGGGGCTGACCTGGAAGAGTCTGGCGGCGTCCGCGGCCGTCTTCTGGCCGGAGGTGATCAGGCGCAGGATCTCCTTTTGCTGGTCGGCGGAGAGTTTGGGGCGGCGGCCGCCCACGCGCCCTTGCTTGCGCGCGGATTCTAGACCGTTGCGGGTGCGCTCGCGGAGCATCTCGCGCTCGAACTCGGCGAAGCTTCCGATCATCTGCATCATCATTCGGCCCGCCGGAGTTGTGGTGTCGATCGATTCGGTCAGACTTCGAAAGCCGGCACCAGCCTGATCGATCTGGTCCATCAGTGTGAGCAGGTCTTTAAGAGAACGAGAAAGCCTATCCAACTTCCACACCACGACGACATCGTCGTTGCGGAGTTGCCCAAGCAGCTCACGGAGCTTCGGCCTGTCCCAACGACCACCGGAAGCCTTCTCCTGGAAGATACGTTCGCATCCGTAGCTCTCCAGAGCGGTCACCTGGGCCACCGACTCTTGATCCTGGGTTGAGACCCGCGCGTAACCTAGAAGCATTTCGAAAACCTATTGCAAATCATCTTGATTATGCAATACGTTTCTGCAAGCCACGAGCCCTGTCGTGACGTGTGAATGTTAGCGGTAAATGGCACCGTTTTGCAGTTCTAAGTGGCACCTATTACCAGAGTGCTTCGGGCCGCTTCTACCACTTCGGCAGATATCGTGCTAAGTTCATTGATCCTCAAGATTCGCTCAATCTGGATGAGGAGCCGCTGGAGGAGGCGGAAATTTCCACCGGTGATACGGACGATAGCGGCGACCGCTTGGGCGTCAGTGAAGTCGGTATCGTCGATGCCGAACCCGAGCTTGCTCCAGCGCCGTGTCAGTACGAATGTAAGCTCCTCATTTTGTAAAGGTCTGTATTGGTGAGCAAAGCCTACACGGCTGTAAAGTTGAGGATATCTGGACATGCGCTTCTCAAAGCCCGGCATGCCGATAAGAATGAGACCTATTTCTAGCCGGTCAAAGACATCTCGTAAGTACTCCAGTGTCGTGGTGGAAAGGCGCTCGGCCTCATCAATAATAAGAAGCTGGAGATTGCGCTGACTCTCTCCAAGTGGCGGCCGATGCTTTTTGAGTGTACCGCTCTCTTTGATCTCGAGACCCAACTCAATGCAGATCCCGATGTAAGACATCAGGGCAGTCAGCTCTTTTTTGGTCTCTCGAAGCGTGCACCCGACTGTGGGTGTGTAGAATGCCGAGCGGGATTGGGCGAGAGCTGCGTAGACCTTTAGTTCCGAAGGCCCCCGAGACCAGAGTGTTATCTTAAGAAGGCTTTCATTCCATTTTGCGTATCGCCGGGCAGAAAGTGTTTTACCGACACCAGCTCGACCATAACAAAGTCCAATGTATCGATGCTTTCGAACAGCGTTGGCGAACTCAACAAATCGGCGGTGCTCTTTGGTGGCTATAAAAGAGCCTGCGCTGGAAAATTCCATAGGTTCAGTCCTCTTCTTCGTATACTCGGATCCCAGATTTCTTCCACGTCGACTTTTGGGCCATCGACTTCTCGTCGGTGACTGGAGGATTGGCGGAATGTAGAGAGTCCGGCAAGAAATCCGAAACCCGCCCTCTCTTGTCTTTCAACTCTTTCCGTAATTGTCGTCGGTAGGCAGCTCGAGCTATCTGGATCTCCTTCAGTGTGACGGTTTCTCCGACATGCTCGGGACTTATAGCTCGACACAAGAAATCGTTGCGATGGAATACCCGGATCTCGCTTACATCGCGGGGGTCGTAACGAATTGTCACTGGCTCCCCAACGTAAGCGGCCAATGTGGGCGATGTGAAACGCAGCCCTTCAAATCGGATCCCATCACGCTGAACTCGCCGGGATCGGGCTACCATGACCAAAAGCGAGTCCAGTTCCTCCAGGGAATCTGGCATCCGGGGGAGCCAGCCTTCGCCGCACCAAGCATCCAGAGGTGCTTCTTGGATAGCGCTGTGGACACGACCGTTGTACTCGGAGACGATATAGCTACCTATTGCCTTGTCCAACTCCGGCAGTGAAAGACGTGGCGGAGAGGCTAGCTCTCCATTCTGAAGGTGACCTGGTAGCTCCGACAACAGCTCAGTGTTTATGGTACGGAACAGGCGTTCCACTTTACCACGGCCTTGTGGCCTTGCGACGGTAGAATAGACAATCTCGAACCTCAGGTCCATTGAGACCTGATCAAGGTGAATACTTGTGAAGTCTGAGCCGTGGTCGACGTACAGCAAGTCCGGAATGCCGCAGACCTGCCAGTCAGGATTCCCTTTTCTCCAAATGGCTTGCCTTAGAGCGAGCGACGTGTTCAGCGCCGAGGGAGCCCCGTAGAAAACCAGATACCCCGCGACGGCTCTCGAGTAGTCGTCGATGACAGTTGTGAGCCAGGGCCTGACCTCCTTGCCATTGGCATCCAGAGTAATGAGATCTAATTGAGTGTGATCGGCCTGCCATACGGCGTTGGGGCGATCGGCTCGGTGTCGATAAACTATCTCAAACTTATCACGAAGGGCCGCTGAGCCTTCGTGGGCCAGCGTGACAAGAGCGGGATTGAGCCTTCGGATGATATTCCTCACCGTACTATAGGAAGGGGAAGACCAACCTTTCTTCTTCGCAAGCTTGCCAGCCCGGCGATAAACGGTCGCAAAGCTCAATGGTGGTTTCAGTAAGGACAGGCCCTCTATGAAATCTACTAACTCCAGGGGAAACTTTCGAGAGCCGATTTCTGGCCTGGAAGCTCTTCGGAGACCTGATGGGCCCGATTCTCGATAACGTGACAGCCATCGGCGGGCCGTTCGAAGGGGAACTCCGGCATCAGCCGCCGCTCTTGTCAGCGGAACGTTGTCGTGAAGATGCCGGTGGACAAGTCCCCATTTCTGCCTTATCTCCTCATCCTCGTCGGCGTTCATACTCCAACCACTCTATTCTGTTCTTGAAAACGAACGTATTTGAGAAGCCGTTCGCATACAAGTTCGCCGACACGTAAAACAAAGGCTTGTCGTTCTCACAAATGCTTCTTGAAACTATTTTCTTGAAATCCTACTATAGAACGAGTTTTGATAAGGAGTTTTGAATGCTGATTGGATATGCGCGCGTCTCAACTGGAGACCAGAATCTCGACCTTCAACTGGAGGCTCTAAAGAAAGCCGGCTGTGAAGAGATCTTTAAGGACGCAATTAGCGGCACTAGGTCTAAGAGACCCGGTCTCGATAAAGCCCTTGAACTGTTGCGCAAAGACGATACTCTCGTTGTATGGAAGCTCGACCGCCTGGGCCGTAGTGTCAAGCACCTGGTCAATATGGTAGGGGAGCTACGTGAGAAAGGAGTTCAGTTCAAGAGTCTCACGGATTCGATCGACACCGGGACTCCCTCGGGCCGTTTCTTTTTCCACGTCATGGCCAGTCTCGCCGAGATGGAGCGCGAACTTACCGTCGAGCGAACTAGAGCGGGTCTTGAAGCCGCTCGCAAGCTGGGAAGAAAGGGGGGGCGGCGAAGAAAGATGACCGACAGCAAGCTCGAGTCCGCGAAAAAGCTGCTCCTCAACGGAGTGCCACCTAAAGATGTCGCAAAGAATCTCGGAGTATCCGTACCAACTCTCTATCGGTGGATTCCGGCCTCTACTCTACCTTGAGCCAAACCTCTTCAGGGGTGCCAATTAGCGCTGCAAAAAGGTGCCATTTACCGCTAACATTTACAAATCGTAGCCTTGGTTCTGATTGCACAAACACTCGTTTGTGCAACAAGGAGTCCGACCTCGGCAAGTTCGACGATTTTCAATATTTGCCTTATGTTGAATATTTGCAGGATCGCAAATATAGCCAAGGAGGCAAATATAGATCCAGTTCCGTCAGGTTCCGTTTTGGCAAACATTAGAAAAAAATACCGAAGATTTGCAACCAGATTCAGGGCTGTCAGGCCACAGCGACCAATAATGACGGGGGATACGTCCCCCGCACCCGCGTTGGGCTTCAGACAAGCTGAATCCCTCATCTTAATGAGTTGTTAAAAAGGTGGCGAGTAAATTTTAAGATGAGCCGTCCTCGCTAAAGGATCCTTTAGCTGCCCCGTCGACTATTAAAATAAAGGGGTTGTAATTTTAATAGTATGGATGTGGATAATTTTTCCCAAGAAATGCCCGGCCATTTCGTCGCGATAGAAGGAGGCTTACAAGCCTTTGTTCCGGACCCGTTGCCGCCAGAGATTCCGCTGGATTTTGAACTCGTGAGACTACTTGAGGATGCGGCAAAGTCGCTGGCCCAGCTAAATGGTCTGTCCCAGACCTTCCTTAAGTGGCCATTCCTCAGAAGAGAGGCTCTCATTTCCAGTAGCATGGAGGGCACGGTCACGGGTCTCACCGAGCTGGCAGTATACGAGGCCGATTTCACCCTGGAGGAAGCTAAAGACGTCAAAGAAGTCTGGAATAACCAGAAGGCTCTCGGTGAAGGCTTAACTTCGCTCAAGGAGACCGATCGCGGCATCACTGTCGGCCTCATCAAAGAACTACACCACGATCTTCTGAGTGGTGTGCGTGGCCGAGACAAGAACCCCGGCGAGTTCCGGATGCAGCAGGCTTTCATCGTCAACTTCAAAGCGCAAAAAAGAGAAGAGGCAAGGTTTGTGCCGCCGCCTGCCGAGCAAGTCCCACCTTGTATGGAGGAGCTCGTTGAATACATCAACAGGGAAGACGAACAGCTGCCGTATTTGATAAAGGTGGCCCTGGTCCACTATCAATTCGAAACCATCCACCCTTTCGCCGACGGCAACGGTCGGATGGGAAGAATTCTCATCCCTTTGATGCTCTCTAGGGGCGGTTGGATGAGAGAACCTCTCCTCTACCTCAGTGGCTATTTCGCTGCCCACGACCGCGAGTACAAAGACCTTATGCTCGGCGTCAGCCAAACGGGAGACTGGCTCTCCTGGGTCAAGTTTTTTCTTCGAGGGATCAGTGTCCAGGCTCAGGATGGAGTCGAAAGGGCAAGCCGCCTCCACGAACTCAAAGAGCACTACTATGAACTGTGCGGTCGACTACCGACCGGTGCGAACCTAATGAAGCTGGTCGACTTGCTCTTCTGGATACCGGCCATCACAATCGCCGGCGCAAGAGACTCTGTCGAGGTCACCTATCCCACGGCAAAAAGCTACATCTCATCTTTAGTGGAGTTGGGCATTATCGAAGAGTACATCCCCCGTGATCGCAATTCGATATACCTGGCTAAAGAGATCGTTGAGATTTCAGAAAACTGAGACAGACGCTCTTCAATCACAGGATAGAGCCAGAACCCGGCGATTACGCATCCAAAAGGTCCGAAAAGGACTCTCTCTTGACGAATAACACCAGCGAACTGCGTGTCCAGCTAGCCTATAGCTGAACGGGATGAAGTTTACTCTGTCGCCTTCCCTAGGTTTATGCTGCGATAGATTGCCAAGGGGTAAACAGTGACATTTGGATACCTAGTGAACCTCAGCATCTTATCTACACATTCAACAGCTTCAGATATGCTGAAAAAAGCCGATTCGAGAACCTCCGCTTCGGAGCTGGGGTTCTCGAAATTCTCTGGCTTACTCGACTCGGAAAAAAGATTTGCTTCTTCTTTTTCTGGTATTGAAGTTACAAGACCAAATATTGTCAGTTTAACGTTTGGCTTCCGCCCGTACGCCCTGATCAAAGAGTCAATGTTATCGTCAACGAAACAGTCTTTCTTGAGGTTGGCAACCACCTGAAAATCAGGCAACCCTTCGAAAGGGAGGATCCTAATGGTAATTACCTCTTCTAAGAATTGCTTGATAATAAAGCGAAGCATTTCAAGGAGCTTTGCATCTGGACCGTTCAGACCAGTGGCTTCGCTAACGAATTGCTCCATTGTCTCTAGCTCGGTCTGTAGTTTCTGCCTCTCTCGTTTCTGCTTGCCACTTTTGCCATGACCCAAGGCCGCGAGTTCGAGCTTCTTTGACTGATATTCCTCATTGTTCTCTAAGGTGGACCAGACCGTCATTTCTCGAAACTTACTGAACATCTCTGAGAAATTGTCGACTCGCGCGAAATCTTCAATTGAAACCCAGCCTTCTGTCAAAAGATAAGGATTCTCTCGGGATTTTGTTCTTAATTGCTCGATCGAAGGTACTTCTTCGACCAAGTTCAATTCGGAGACAACCTTGCGTTTGACTAGCGCACTTTCAACCTTGTTCAAGAGATCATGATGAAGGCTTTTCGACTCGATTACTTGCCTCTTCGATAATGAGCTTCCGGCCAGCTCACCGCTTATGATGGAGAAGTTACCCTTAACACCTTTCTTTACATCTTCCGAAGACTCAGATGTTGATTTGACTTCCTTGATGAGTCCGTCTTCCAATTGGCTGAAAAGAGAAGCGGTTTTCTCGAAGTCTAAATAAAGAAGGTCTCTAATTTTCTCAGCCATGGAGGTCTTTCCCATCTAGTCTTCTTCTGCCCCGCCCGTTCGCCAAGCATCTTCAACATTGAATCAAGTTTTTGCCACATGGTGACAGGTGCGCTGCACCTATGCTAGCCTGAAGAGGTGGACCCCGCAGAGAAGGGTCCGGTTGTTAGAGAAAGCGCTCTCTACTTCTTACGTTACGGCCGCCAAGCAGAAAACGAGGAAGCTCAAAGAGCGCTTTCGCTATTGCAGGGGACATGATGAGCAGCACCACGGGTGCATTGATCTCAATCTCCATCGGTTACCTCCTTTCCACGGGGGCGAAGGAAGCGGAACCGAAGCTCCTGGATCTGGTGCTTTGCGAGTCTCGATGAGACTCACCACAAGAGCCAGATCTCGGCTCCCAGATTTGGGGGTCTCCCCCACGATACTGGCGGCGAAGCCGAAACGGTCTAACTGTTGGTAATTCGCCCTGCCGGGGTACCTGCTCCTGTCATTTCCTTTCGGAGCTGAACTCACTATCGTGAGCGACTAGGAATCATCCCTTGTCAGGCTCGAAAAAGTTCTCATCATCGGCGCCAGGCTGCTCCAGTCCTGAAAAGAACATTTGCTGTCTAGGATCGAAGAAGACATCGTGATCAGTTAATAACATTCGATGTACAAGAAGAGCGTGTTCGTATCCGTAAAGTTTGACCTTCAAAGATGTGCCGCCATCGAGAAAGACTTTAATTCCAGCTTTGCCGCCAGGTCCGATACCAAAATTGTAACGTAAGACTTTTTTCATAGTTCAGTGCGCAGTTCCAAAGTGGTTGATCACGTAGGGAGGCTTGTCCTCTCCATCGATGACGATCTTAACCTCGCCATATTTGCCGGGCGAACCAATTTCTTGGTAATGCAGTCGCACGTCGTTATCCCCCTCATCTCTGGGGATAAAAATTGTTTTTGGTATGACTCTGAGAATCAAATTTGGCGGATTTCGACTTTTCGATAGAGTCAAAAACGATAGTAGCACTATCACTGTTGTTCCCAACATTGATGGTGCCGGTCACGATAAGAGTGTGCGGGCCTGGCGGCATTAGATTGTACCAGGCTGACCAGTTCTGAGATTCGAGTTTCATAGCTATTCCTTTGTGGGGGCAACCGCAAAGCTCTGCAGCTCCTGAGTGCTCCCGACGATTCTCCTGCGGAGCAACAACAAAAGAATACCTCCCCAGGGCATTTAGGTCTTTTCAGGGGAAAGTACATTTCCTTTCCCTTTAGGGAGCCGCTTCCGAACGTTGGACAACTGGTCGAAAAAAGATGCCCGATCGTCCATAACCTTGGCACCGGATGGTCATAGGCATCCGCTTGAAGGTTTCGAAGCGCATCACCATGAGTTGCAATTGTTCAGGGGTCCTAGAACCGAGCCTTCCAATATCTTTCAGGTTTGAAGAACTGGAGGCACGGCTGCGACGTTTATCGCAAAGACTAGGCAAAAACCGTCATGAGTTTCGAATAGACGTCTACAACAACGAAGTCTTTTTCTCTCTGCAGTCTTCTTATCACCGTGTGGATATTTACGGTAGCGAGTACGAAGCGGAGAGACTCGCTACCATATCTTGGGAAAGAAACGAGGAAGACTTCCTACCGATTCCTTTTGAACTCACGGTCCGGCGACCGAGTTCTTTTTACATAGAAGACGATCGCCGTTTGGACGACGAAGAGTCCTACCGCGAAGAAATGCATCCCACGGAGATCAAAATTGGCGGTGAGCTCGTCATGACGCTGACTGGGCCCAGAGTGTCCTGGAAAACGAAGCTGGACCGCTGTAGGAAGTGCATTCTTGAAAACTGCGCAGCCTGCGCTGCGTGCGTGGCAAACACTGAACCAGCTGCAATCTTAGCCTGTCTCGCCCTTTGTTCAGCCGGATGCGCTTATAACTTCTGTAAAACTGAATGTAGCTTCTGATGCCCTGGATCTCGGAACCTGCCTAACACCAGGTCTCCATCAGAAAGTTCCCCCAGGCGTTGTAGCTCTTCTGCATCTTCTCGAACGCCCCCATAGCGATCTGTACTTCCTCCGCCTGGTCGTCCAGCGGCGCGGTGGTCTCCCGCTTCTTCATCCGCTCGACCATTTCACCGAAGTTGGCTGCGGCCGCCTTCCAGTCGTTGTGGAGTTTGTTGATCTCCTCCACCGTCTTGGCGTCCTGAAGATTGTCGATCTTCTTCAACCACGCTACGAACTGTTCCATCTGGGCTTCCATAATTGCCCCTCCTCCACTTTGATTCAGAGGCCTTCTCAGCCCGGCCTAAATGACCCTGTTGTCGGCAGAGTCTTCAAACTGAGGGGGATGCTCGACAAGTTTCTCGTCTAGTGAGTCTCAAAAATCAGGTGCACTGCCGCAAAATTGGAGTCGCTTAGACGGCCCCAGAACGGCCCACAGGTGCCTTCTAGACGTTCGAGCATTTCGAGGGCCTCTCGGCCGAGCAAACGGCCTTCTCTCGGAAGCCCGTAGACGGCATTCCACGGCCTCAATCTAAAGCGCGAAGCGCCGATGTCACAGATGCTCTGCAAAGTGTGACATGCCCGATTTACGATTGTTCCTTTTTGTCCCCGCCGGCGTTCCGGCCGATGGCCGGCCCACCGACGGGGACAAAACCCAACTCCAGCCACCCAACCCCGTGTTCTCGCCCGTCTCCGGCCCGCTCCGCGGCCCAAAGCCGCCCGAGAACCCTCCCTCTCACTCCAACACCCGACTAAAACGACGAACTCACCCTAATGCTGGTCCACCAGGGACTCCAAGCCACGAAAACATCACACCAACCGTGTGAAACACCCACCTCCGTATGAAAAACCGTTTCACACGAACCTCCAGTCTTCATACGCCACCAATCCATTACCCAAACCCGAAGGGCACCCTCGCCCCTCGTCCAACCCCTCAAAATGACCGACGACCAACCCACCCCCGAAGCCTTCGACCCCGCCAAGTTCGTCAAAGGCCTCCCCTCCGCCCAGCTCGAGATCATGTCCGAACTCCACGACGAAGCCGCCCTCGCCCTCCGCCTCCTAACCCGCGCCGGTGAAACCTTCCAAGCCCCCACCGGTCGCGACATGCTCAAAGTCTTCCAAGCCGCCGGCCCCGAACTCATCGAACGCTTCGCCGTCCGCCTCGACGATGACGACGAAGAGCAAGCCGACAAACCATCCGACGAGCCCCGCTGGCGATCCGACCACTCAACCAAATCCAAAAAACGAATCCCCCCAACCGCCGAAGCAGAATGGCGCCGAGAACTCGGCCACGAGATCCAAGCCAAACGAAAAGGCCTCCCTCTCCCCGTCGCCCCCACACCCAAAGACATCCAAGACCTCTTCGAGGCCACCAAGGACCACCAAAGAAACTATCTCATCATCCGCACCCTCTACGCCTCCGGAGTCCGCCGCGAAGAGCTCACCAACATTCGCGTCGCCGACCTCTACCCGGATCGCAACATCATCTTCGTCCGCCAAGGCAAATACGACAAAGACCGCTACGTCTTCATCGACGAAGAGACGTCCCGTCTCCTCGCCGATTACACCAAAGACTTCCTCTTAACAGACCCGATCTTCGATCTCTCCACCCGCACCATCAATCGCGTCGTCAACGCCGCCGCCGAAAAAACCGGCCTCCGCCAACGCCTCCAAGCCATGGGACACAACTTCACTCCCCACAGCCTCCGTCACGCCTACGCCACCCACATGTACGAACAAGGCGCCGACACCTTCGTCCTCAAAACGCTCCTCGGCCATCTCTTCCTCAGAACCACCAAAACCTACGTCCACATCGGCATCAAAGCGCTCTCCGACCGATACTTCAACAACCACCCCCTGGCCCAGAAAACATCCCGACCAGGCCGCCCTCCATCCCTCGAAGAGCTAGAAGACGAATCCGAACAGGACTAACCCCGTGGACCTCTCCTACTCCATCAGATAAAACACAAGAACCCCGTCGTCTTTACTCGCCCGCCGCATAGCCGTCAGCATCTGGCCATAAATCTCCAGGTCAAAGCCCTCCTCCGGATAAGCCTCCCAAAAGGCTTCCCGATAAGCCAGAAGCTCCTCGTAGATCTCGCCACAGACCGACCCCCCGATCACCCACCCCGACTCACAGCACCCCCGCAGAGCCTCAAACTCATCGCCCTCCCGCAGCCTCATCAACTTCCGGGCGAACTCTCGCAGAACCACATAGTTCCGAAAATGAACCTCTCCCGTCCCGCCCGTGAAAACATACTTCCCCTCAACCAATCCGCCGGAGAACTCCTCAGCCCGCTCCGGAATAGCGAGCCACAACTCGCTCTTCTTCCCGTTGACAAAACAGGTCTCCACCGACCCGGCCTCCACCAGCTCCAACCCCCAAAGACCACACATCGTATAAATTGGAAGCCCCTCCGGATCCGGCTTCACTCCGGACTCCAGAAAATCAAGCCATCCCGTCACCCGCTCAAACTCAAGACTCCGATAATATCGGCCCACATCAAAAGTATCACCCAACACCGGACACCAGATCGTCATCCCCGTCAACCGCTCTCTCTTCGGGGGCGCGAGCGTCAAAGCCAGAGTCGCCTCTCTATAGGCCTCCCAGCAACGCCCCACCAGGTCGTTCACTCTCTGCTCATCGGTCAGCTTCGTAATCCAGGCCAGCAGCTGCCCCAAATCCACATTCTCCCCAAACACCGTATGCTCCGACTTCCTCGCCGCCACCTCGGCCAGGCTCACTCCCCTCTCGTCGTGCTTGCGAAGCTCGTCCACCAGCTCCCCAAACCTCTCCACCAAATCCGTCGAGGTCGAAAACGCTCCCATCTGGGCGGCCTCCTTGCCCAGCCTCTGATCGTAAGTTATCCCAAACACCGCGGCCGACAAGATGGCCCAGTCTTCCGCCGTCTCAGGCGCCCTCGCCCGGGTCTGCTTTATCCACTCCTCATAGTCCCAGCCCGTCCCCGGAACACCTAAGGATGAGGCCACAAAGGTCTTCGCAAAAACCCGGAGTTCCGTGAACACCTCCACCGACCCATTCATACAGGTATCAAAAAACAGAATATCCACCGGCTCCGTCCGACCCGCCCGCGCAAACGCCGCAGCCAAAGCCGAACTCGCCTCCCGATTCGTCAACGAATTCTCCGACGTCGCATCCGGCAACATCGAACGAGACAGCACTCTCTTCACCGCCGCCGGCGATTCCATCACCGCCTCGGACACCGGTGCCCCCAACGCTCCAAAACGAATCTCCCGCGAGAGCACGACCTCTTCGGGGTCATAATCCTTGAAAACCCCGTGCCCGTGCCCCCAAAACCCCAACGCGATGCGAGTCTCCTCCGAAAAGCTCACCAGCGCCCGGGCCAAAAAATCCGACAATGGCCGAGGGTCCCCGGTACTGATCTCCGGTAAGAACTCCACAGGCTTTGTCACCGAGGGCAAGACTTCCAAGACCCGTGCCGTCTTCGGTCGTTCCTCGTCTTCTTCCGGCTCCGGATAATCCACCAGCACCAGAGCCGCCACATCCGGGCCCACCGCCCTCGTCATCTCGGCGAAATCCCCGTCGAGATGCACCCCTAGATCACAGTCACCCCCCATGACCAAAACAAGCGCGTATTTCGCATTGCGAAACCTCAGTTCATAGGGCTCCGGACTCTCTCCAAACTTCCAACTCAAGAACGCGCCGGATGCCTGTTTTCAACCCTCGCAAACTGAGGATCAGGAATCATCGACTCAAGCTCCCAGAGCTCCTCGTGGCGATCCGGACGAAAAACCCCGCAGGGCTGGGACGGGTCCGTCAACCAGTCCGCGAACACCTTGAGATCCTCCGCAGGCCAGTCCACCGTCTCACTCGGACTAAATGGATACTTCGCGTGATCCCAAACATGCAGCAGAAACCGACAAAGCCCCACATCTTTCGTCCCCTCTGATTCATCCAGAAAAGCTTTCAGACGGTCCGGCGTCATCTCGTCAATCGCGGGGATCCAATCCTGAGCTCTCCATCTTCTGTAGCTCTCGCTTTCCACGATAAACCCTCGCCACATATCGATCGGGTAATCCGTAGTCTTCGGTTCTTTCATCGCACCCTCCTTAATGAGGGCTTGAACCTCTGAAGATCGACTCCTGCGACAAAAGACAACCACCTCGACGCCGGCGATCTTTCGAGTCGTCACTTCCGTGGACCGAAGGCTCCGTCTAAATCATCTCGTTGACTTCGGCTGAGTTCTGACTTCCACAGGCGCTGGAAGACGTCGCTCCAACGTCTCCTCGACAGCTTCTATGGAGAACTTGAAACCATCTTCCTGAGAGCCTTCCACAATTATGTTACAGGCTATAATCGGAGTCGTGTCACCCCCCGAACCTCTTGCCGAAGGAAGATCAACAACGAACCTTCGGATCAGTTGCCCAGCTTGAACGATCAAAGTTGCCTGCTCGGGCTCAAAGCCGTGGAAGTAGTTGACACCAACCCTGAATGTCCCAGGCTGTAGCGTCTGACAGGAAGCGTAATAGTGCTCCGGACCACGCTTGTCGGTATCGTCAACATCCAAGCCTCCAAGCGGACCAACAGGATTCGCGTAAAAAACGTGCCAACCGCTCGGCTCATAGACGTGTAGATCAACGTCTGGTTGGTCCCCCCAAGTCAAGGTCACGGTGATGATGCTATCCCGAGCCAGCTCCGGAGGCTGATTTGCGACAGCGAGACTGTTGTCCATGTCGCGAAAAATTTGATTCCTAGAGCCATCACAGAACATATAATCCTCGACAAAACCGTGACCTAGTGTTGCGAAAGTCGTTCCACCAAGGAAATCTGTTCGCTCTCCACAGATATCAAGATTTGCCGGCAAAGGCCGGTCGACTACTAGAAGCTCCCGAAAATAGTTGATCACCTGATCCTGACGAAACGTCGTATAGGCACCAAGGTTGCCGTGCACTACGGCAGCCGGAGTCGCCACAGCCACAATCTTAGTGCTATCCTGGATAAGCCCATCAAGAGCTTCGTGGGCAAAGTTCGCGAAGAAATTTCCTTCGCTGTGCGCTACGATCAAAACTTTACGCCCCTCGGTATACTCTTTTTGATAGAAATTGAGGTGAGTGGAGAGATCGCTCAAAGCTTGATTCAGCGCATTAAACTGCTGTTCTCGGAGCTTCGTAATGCCTTCGGACTGACCGTAATTCACCACTTCTCGGAGGCTTCGCCAAACCCCCGCATCTAAGTGCCGAATAGTTTGGGACTGTTGAGAATCATGAAAGGCAAAGACGCGCTCGATATCATCGACCACCCCAGATGTGTGATTGTAGGCTAAACGAAATTGGAGTTTGTCCACCTCATCCTCTCCGTACCGACGTTTGTAATGCGCTTTGTAACGAGACTTGAGTTCAGCCAGGGATATCAGTGCTTGCGACCTAGTATTGAGAACCCCATTTACATAGAAAATAGTGATCTCTTTATCATCGGTACATTCCCGATCTTCGTCGTCTTGCTGCGCTACAGCGACATTAAGCATAAGGACGCAAAGAGAAAGTATTAGAAACAAGGCTCTCACTGATCAGCTCCCTCCAACTCTCGCTTGACAATACTCTCTGATGCGGACAAGGCCCTCAGAAATTCGGCTCTGCTACTAGCAAAAGAGAAGACCTCTCCACCCAGTTGAGAGTCGAACTCTCTGTAGGTAACAAGACGGAAATTTGTGTTGACAACAGTCTCTTCAAGACCTCTTATAAAGTCGGCGATCTCGGCTAGTCGTTCCCGAAGAAAGCTGTCAACGGCAGCCTCGTCCGGATTCTCCTCCTCAAAATCTTGAAGTTTCTTCTCAACGCGCAGATAGGTCAAAGCGTCATAGAGGGTGTCTCTCTCGGCGACAAGGTTGAGAGCTTTGTCCTTGTCGTCACTATAAAGAAGAGAGCGCTGAAAAAGGATGGCATACGTTTTAGCGATTTTATATTCTTCCAGCGTAAACTTCGTCCCATAGTTGACGGCTAGCCAGCGCTGGACATCATCTCTCAAACCATCGCCATCGCTATCAATTCCTTCCCCCTCCCATCCGGCCTCTCCGGGATCGGGGGGCACCTCTTCTCCGGTCACCGGGTCTATAAGCAAAACGACCTCCTCCGAACCTGAATTCTCAACCGATTGCGAGTTACTTCCATTAGTTCCGGTCGCGACAAAACTATCATCCGTAGTACACCCACCAAGCAAGATGGCCAATACAGCTAGCAGCTGAAAAAAATGTAAAACCCTGCATCCTTTAACAGTCATCAAATCACACTAGCAGTCACAAGAACTGCCTACAATGACCAACTGGACAATTCTACTATCCGATAATATCGACACCCGAAAGGCTCCCCACCTAAACAACCGGAGAGAACCCGACGGATCCCTGAGTTCGAGCACCGCCACACAATGCACACCTCCTGATTGTGATGATGCAAAGTGGTAGCGAAAGAGCTCGGGCGAGTCAAGAACCGCTTCGCTAGACCC
>Ga0207914_100102_pt1 | contig 46042 bp, 45 predicted proteins | sample DeeseametaMP2497_FD_184171 | JGI IMG/M metagenome (GOLD analysis project Ga0207914, IMG submission 184171) | Marine microbial communities from East of Antigua and Barbuda, Atlantic Ocean - MP2497 (SPAdes) | ecosystem: Environmental > Aquatic > Marine > Oceanic | place: East of Antigua and... | reverse complement strand
CTCCACCTCCATCACTTGATTCCGTACTCCCACGGAGGCCCCACTCTGCCCTGGAATAGTTTAGGAATCTGTGCCGGCTGCCATTGTAACGTCCACGACGGCTCCCTAAAAATCTTCCTCAACGACGAGGGCAAACTTGTCTTCACCGACGCCGATGGAAACTGCCTCGCCGAGCAAGCCGACTTGATGTTGGCCGGTTGGCTTGATTTCTACGAGGGCTGGCACGGGGAACGAGAAGATTCCTACAAGATGAGATGGGGTCGTGGGGATTGGTCCGTTTTTGAGGAGGCTGGCTAATCCAGGATGGGTGGGTCAGGGTGAGAGTTTTCTCTAGAGTCTTGTGGAGAATCGTGATCCAGTGGAGATTGCTGTTGGACGGCGACTGCGGGACCGAGCGATATTGGCAGCGGAAACCCACGTGTGAGCTTTTCGAGTTTTCGGTCGCGAAAGATTTAGTGGTAGGAAACTCGGGAGTAGCTAATCCTCGAGTGGCGAGTTGACGATCTGGACGTGGCCGTCCCTTAGAATTTTGAACTCTAGTTGGTTTGTCTCTCGGAGAATTCGATACATAGTAGCGAGAGACTCCGAGCCGTCTATGACGGTGCCATTGAGAGACAGCAATATGTCCTGGTCGCGAAGACCCAGTTTGTAGAGGGGGTGGTCGATGTTGGAGAGGCTGAGATGCAAGCCTGCCACTTCCCCATTTGCAACGAATGGCTTCGCGGAAAATCCCACGAGGAACTCCCCTGGATGGTCCAATAGATGAACTAGCGCTGTCGTAACCCCTATATCGATCTTGCCACTATCTAGAAGAGTCGCCTGCAGCGTTTGCGGACGACCGTCCCGTTCGATCTCAAACTCGAGTCGGTGCTCGGAAAGAAGACCACGACGGACAGCCTCTTGAGACTCAAAAAGGTCGAACTTTTGACCGTCTATACCCGTCACCAGATCGCCCTTTTGCAAACCAAATCTTAGCAAGAGATGTTCCGAGTCGTCCCATGATACTCGCCATCCGACGACCTTCCCATTCCTCCTCTCAGCAACCAGAACAGGAGCGCCAAATCTGCAATCGCTTGCCAGCTGTTGTTCCAATATTCTGTGGCAAACACAACTGGGAGGGTGCGGTTCCCAGCTTTCTTCCTCAGTCATCGCCTCGGGCTCTGGGAAACCTAGACGATAGAGGAATTCTGTAGCCTCCACCACGACAGAGGCTCTGCCGGAAGGTCGTAGGGTCAACGATTCTGCAGAGCGTCCATCCCTGGCCAGTCTTGCCAAAACAGAACAGGCAGCCAAAGCTATCAAAACCCAAACCAAGCTTCGCGCCTTCCGAGAACTCATATCTATCGAACAGCCCCGTCATCAGAAAGAGTCACGGTGAGGATCTGTCGTCGTTCATCTCTCAGAACCTCAAATTCTAGAGTGCTACTAGTTCGCAGAGTTCGGTAGACGTGAGATAGAGACTCTGGTCCGTCCAGTTTGGTGCCGTTGAGAGACAAGACGACGTCCTGATCGCGAAGGCCCAGTCTGTAGAAAGGGTGCCTCGTCTCACCCCGACATTTGACAAGCATACCAGCAACCTCGTCTCCTTCGAGAACAGGCCTTGTAGAAAAACCGCCGTAGCGATGGCCGTCGGGCGGTAAATCCAGAAACTCTCTCAGAAAAATGTCGGCCACGTCCACCTCGATTTCTCCGGATTCAAGTCTCTTAGCCCGCACACTCCGAAATTCTCCACCTCTCTCGATCTCAAACAGCAAATAGGGAGCATCTCCAAACGAGAGAGCGAAGTCCGTCATCGAGTCAAGCGGCAGATGGCTTTCGTTGAGATGAGATACCAAATCACCCTGTTTGAGCCCATACTTGTAAATGGGATGCTCCGGGTCCTCACCGGTGATACGCCAGGCAGACTCTCCATCTCTGAGCTCAGCACGGACGGCCGAAAGGGCGTAGCATTTTCCATCCTCTGTGGGCTTAAAATACTGTCCGCAAAGACAATCCGTCGGGTGAGCTTTGACCACTTCTTCGTCAGCCACTTCAGAAAAAGCTGGCCGCTCCTGTTTCCCGAAAATCAACCGGGAAAGGATGGCCGGGACTCGCCCAAGCATCCCTGCCTCCGAACTACTGTTGCCGGGCACAACCAGCGGCTCCATCGGCTTTTCCCTGGTCAATCTCACAAAAACCGAACACCCCACCAAAACCACCAAAACCCAAACCACCGACCGCGCCTTCAGAGAACCCATAACGGAATGAAACAGAAGCCCGTCGTAAAGGTTGCCAAACTTCCACCAGCTTTCAGGTCTGCCCCAAATCCCACGATCTGAGGTTCATCGAAGGTCCGCCAGCCTTCCGCTGTGTTCGCATGGGCCCAGATGAACAGCTGTCCCGGGTGCCCTCCGTGGAATGACGGGGCAAGGATCTTACGACTTTCTCCGAGGGTCTCGCGGCGTTTACCCCGGACGAGTCGGCTTACGATTGATCGGCAGCACCCGCACAGCCCGTCCCGTCACCCGCCGAACAGCGTTAGCGATAGCAGCCGCGGTGGGGCTCTGGGCCGTCTCGCCGGCTCCCAGGGAAGGCTGGTCTGGCCGATCGATGAGCTCGACCTGGATTTCAGGCACGTCAGGCATCCGCAAAATGGGGTAGTCGTCCCAGTCCAGGGTGGAGATGGTATCTCCCGACCAGCCGACCTGCTCTTTGAGCGTCCAACTTGCCGACTGAATCATCCCCCCTTCGATCTGGTTGGCCATTCCATCGGGATTGATGATTTCGCCCGCCTCGGCTACTCCCCACAGCTTGTCCACCCGAACTCGCCCATCGGGCACCGATACGGCGGCGGCGGCCGCGAAGTAGGAATCTTCGTTTTTATAGCGGCTGAAGGCGAAGCCCAGGTCGTTTCGGTCCGGCACCATCGCTTTGAGACGGCGTATGACGTCGACGGCTCGTGGGTCGTCGAGATGACGTTCGCGAAAGTCCAAGGGGTGCGTACCCAGCGAGTCCGCCAGCTCTCCCATCATGGACTCCACCGCGAAGATGTTGCCGTAGGCGCCCAAACTTCGGAGTGCGGACACCCTTAGCGGCCCGTCGAAGAAGTAGGCTTGCACGGCGAAGTTGGGAAAGTTGTAGTAGGGGACGGCGTTGCGGTAGCCGCCTCCTCGAAAGCCTCGACCCTCTAGCGGAAAGGGTTCAGCCAGATGACGGGCAGCCAGAAGTTTTCCGGGATCACCGCCCGGTCGGGTGGAGTGAGTGTCGGTCCACACCTGATGACGCCAGCGGTCGATCAGACCGTCCTTGTTCAGTCGAGCGGCGATCTTCACTTTCATGGCGCTGCCGTAGGGCTCCCACCCGTGCTCCTCCTCCCGAGACCATTGAAGTCTGAGGTGGCGATTGGGAACCCGTAAAGCAATAAGACACGCATCGGCGGCCACGTCGTCGGCTCCGTTATGACCGTAACAGCCCGACCCGGGGACCCCGATGACTCGAATCTTTTCTTCCGGCAGGCCGAGCATCCCGGTTAACGAGGAGCGAAGCGGGAAGACACCCTGAGTGTGAGTCCACACTTTCATCAGTTCACCGTCGTAGTGAGCTACCGCACAGGATGGACCAACCGAGGCGTGCATGATGTAGGGCTTGTAGTACGTCGACTCTAGGGTCGGCTCGAACGGCTCCACCGAGCCACGATTCTCAACCTCTTCTTGCCCCATGATCTCGATCTCATCCAGCAACTCGGTGAGCGGCTTCTGAGGAATGGATAACGGCTCACTCCACCGGGCACTCTCCGTCAGGTGTTGAGCTGCCTTCATAGAGCCCCACTCGTCTTCCGCCACGACAGCCAGAAAGCTGCCGTCTCGAACAATTTCCACCACCCCGGGAAGCTCACGGACCGCCTCCTCGGAGAGCTTCAATAGCGTCGAGCCGTAACCACGCGGCCTGACGACTCGGGCGTGGAGCATCCCCTCAAATCTCAAGTCTTGCACGTAGACCGGCTGCCCCTGAACCATCTTGGCGATATCTCGCCTCTTCACCGGCTGACCTACGTATCGGTAGTGTTCCTTGGGCTTCAAGGCAACGGGCAACTTCACCGGGCCTTCGAGCTTGCGACCTTTCAAAAGAGTTCCGAAGGAGACACTCGATTTGCCATCTTTGGTGGAGACTACCCCCTCGGTGGTCTTCACTTGATCGACGGGAACGCCAAGCTCTTCGGCCCCCAAGACCAGTAGACGCTCCCGAGCCGAAGCAGCGGCGTAACGGACCGCAGTAGCGCTATTTCGGATCGAGCGACTGCCGGCCGTGTAGCCTTCGTTCGGCGTCTGACCGGTGTCAGCCAGCACCACGCTGACTCTTTCAATATCAAGGTTCAACTCCTCCGCCGCCATCTGAGCAATGGCGATGCGAATGCCCTGACCCAACTCCAGTTTGCCGGTGAAAACTTTGACCGAGCCGTCTTCTCCAATTTTCAACCATGAATTGATCTCAGGAGCATCGCCCAAACTTCCCGGAAGACGCTCCGAATCGTTGCGCTGAGCGTACGCTTGACCGCCCAGAAGAGAGAAGCCAACCACAAGATAGCCGCTCAGCTTCAGAAACTCCCGGCGGAGAAAACCGCTATCCATTCGGGTCACCGGCAGCCGCTCGGACAGCTTTCAAAATTCGAGAATGGGTCCCGCAGCGGCAGAGATTTCGGGCCAGGGCCTCTCTGATTTCTCCGTCAGTCGGTGCGGGGTTCTCGGATAGCAAGGAAACGGAGGCGATAATCATTCCGTTTGTGCAGTAGCCACACTGGGCGGCCTGCTGGTCCAGAAAAGCCTGCTGAACCGGATGGAGTCCGTCCGCTCCGGCCAACGCCTCCAGCGTGGTAACACTCTTACCGTCGAGTTCGGCCATGGGGATGCGACAGGTCGGCCCTTTCGTTCCGTCGATGAGCACCATACAGGCCCCGCACTGCTCCAAACCGCAGCCGTATTTGGGTCCGTTCAAAGCAAGGTTGTTACGAAGGAAGTAGAGGAGCGGTGTGGTGGGATCGCCATCAAAGACGTGTTGCGTACCGTTTACCGTCAAAGAGATGGACATACTTTCATTGTTCCATTTCAGACTTAGCCGCAAACGGTTACCGGGAGGCCCACCCAATTCTCCAACTGCGGTTAGAGAATTGGAAACTCAAAGACCGCCTGTTCATCCTCCCCTCCCGGCGTTTTAAATTCCTCGGAACGCTGTAAATCCGACCACTTCAAAGGCCCGTGCACCCCCCAAGGAATAAACCGCACCACTCCTTCGGACGGCCGCACCTGCACCTCCACAAAGCTTTGGTGAAAAGGAGCTGTATTGTAGTCGAAGGCAGCGGATAGCCATTTGGCGGAGAACGGCCAGGCGTTAAAATCGCGGGTCCACCACCAAAGAGGCAGCTTGTACCACGGCGTGGCCGTGCCGATCTTGGTCCTAACGTCTTCAGTCGTCGGGTAGATCGCCGACTCCGGTAAAGCCGGTCGGGCGGGGAACGCCAGGGCAGGGCCGTAGCTCAGAAACGCTCCTCCTCCGCCGTTGACGAAATGGTGCATCTCCGGAGGTCCGGGATCCCGATAGTATTCAAAATCGTGGGTGTCACCGGCCATCACCACGTTCACCTTAAACTGCCCGGCGATATTTCGAAGGTCGGTGAACTCTTCACTACCTCCCGTCCAGTCCAAGCCTTCGGCATAAAAAGGGTGACCCAACAACAACATCACAAACTTGCCTTCGGCCTCTCGCAAAGCCGAGGTGAGCCACCTCCGCTGATCGGGGTCCACCCTCCTCAGAATTCCCGTATCCACAGCGATCAGCGCGAACTTCTCCGTCTGCAGCTGAAAGTAGGGCGCTCTCTGGTGACCCACATCGAGGTTGTACAGATCTTCAAGCCTCTCTGCTTGTTCCAACATCGCATCGATCCGCCCATCGGTGGTGGTAGAGAGGTTCTGGTCTTCCTCCACCCGCGCTCGGATGGCTCGGCGAGCGGCCTCCTTCTCCATAAAAACCGCACAGAAAGACTCCAGAGCGTCATACCAATCGTGGTTGCCCGGAATGGCGTAGATCGGTTTCTCGAACCCCTTGAAAGGCAGAAAGAAGCGACTTTCATAGTCTCGCATGGCGCCGTCGGGATAGATCACATCGGAGGAGATCACCAAGAAGCGCAAATCCGGCTTGTTTCCGCATTTGAGAATCTGGTCTTTCAACACCAACTGAGAGGCGTCGCCCTCCCCCGTATCGCCGATCACAATGAAACTGAAATCCTCGCCTCCCAGGTCGGGAGTCACTGAGAACCCGCTACCCTGGAAAGCGGTCCCGTCATTCTCCACCGAGGCGCGAACCATCGCTTCCCTCCAAGCGTAAGTCCGATGAGAAGCGTAGCTGTCCCACACTCCGGAGGCCCAATTCTCGGTGTCGAAGTACCAGTTCATTCCCCAAATCGGGACTGTCCCCGCGATGACGGCCGCCACCGGCAGACCCAGGGCCAGTCCCCGCTCCACCGCGATCAAGAGCGAGTAAGAAGCCTGCCGCATTCGAATGGCAAAACGGAGGCGCAGAGTCAGAAGTCCGCGCAAGAACTTACGCCAAAAGACGGGGTCGGCACCGGGTGAGAACGCTAAATGGAAAGCTGCTCGCATAGGGCGACGCAAGAGCCGCCGGGCCAGGAAGTAGACCGGAACGAGGAAGCCAAAGGTGAACACGAGCGCTACGAAAGCGTCTCCTAGCACCGCCACGAAAGGCCCTATCAAACCGACCACGGAGAATTCCGACGGCATTCGAGCCACGTGCATGGCAAAGAGCGTGATTAGATACACAGCCACCCAGCGCCTGTCCGTGCCCCGCAGCGCTTCTTGCTCTTCCGAGATCTTGATGGCCAGATCACGCAGTTCATCGTAGTCGGGAAGGTCGAGTTCTTCGGTGATCTGCTCGCCCGCGTCGGTTGCTTCGAGCACGGGGCTGGTCAGCATGATCGAGGCTGTCCCTAAAAGCCGAAGTCCTCCGGCTAGAGCGAGTGCGGAGAGGTAGAAGGGGTTGAACACCAGCAGACCCGCCATCAGGAAGTTTCCGGCGACGGGTAGAAAGGCTTTCAGGGTGCTCTGCCCTTCCCGCTTCTTACCCGGTATGTTGTAGAGTTGCTGGGTGCCGTCGGCCAGGAAGCCGAATGCGAGAAAGAAGATCAGCGCCGATGCTACCAGCATCGGGGCGCCCAGGACCAGGATCCCCATGCCGACCGTCATCGCCCCGGCGAAATATCCGGCCCTCCGGTGGCGTTCGCCGAGCAGTCGAAAACTGTGCATGACCTCCAGACTGCCGCCCAGAGTCAACAAGAATCCCACCAGTTCGTTGGAAGAGGCCGGAGCAAGAAACGGAGCGGCGAGACAGATCACGGCAAAGACAAACACCACGGTACCTAGCCCGATGCGGCTCAAAGCGGCCCTATTGAATTTTGAAGAGTAGGGGAAAAGGTCCTTGAGTTTCTCTACCGATGGACGCCTCAGTGCCCCATCCATTCCAGATGTTCAAGAATCTCTTTCAGGTTGATCCGCCCGCCCAAAAGCGTGGGGATCAAGGCTAGAATACCCGCAAATCCTGGAACGAGGTAAAAGTCTCCGCTGTCCATGGCTACCAAAATCCCGAACCCAGCACCCATGGCCAGACTCAGCAGCACATTCCAGAACTCCAAGGCTCCAAGCGGACGGCTCTGCCCACCCATAAGCCCGAACGAAACAGCCACCGGCAATCCGCAGCAGACGCCCGCTATCGATCCGATCGCCACGAAACCGACCGACGGGTCGAAGGTGTACCAGATGCCGAAAAGACAAAGCCCGATCAAGGCACCGTAAGCAGCTGCCGGCCCGAGCCGAGGGAACAGCAGCCCGTCCGGCATTTCCTGAATCTTACCGAGCGCATACGCTACCACCAACGAACAGAGAACCCCCAACAAGATCTCTTCAAGAAAAAAGGGCATTTCGAGATTCGAGATCTCAATCGCCAGACCGAGAAGCCCTCCCAGCACCATACTCATCAAAACTGCGAGAGCCGTCTTACCCGCAGACCGATGAGCCACCGTGTCTTCTTGAGTAGGGTCCAGCAGATCCAGCCTCTTGGCCGGACCCCCTTCGCCATCCGCTGCACGAGCGACCTCCGGCGGGTCCGCTGTCAGTGTGGCCGAGCAGCTGTAGCAACTTTTGTCACTCGCTCGGTTAGAACTTCCACATTTAGGACATTGTTGAAATCTCACCGTTGTAGGGAATTTGCTGTCTGTATATTAAAAACCTTCCACCAACAAGTTGCGCAAAGGAAAAACCCGCCGAAGCGGGTCGTTCAAGTCGTCAAGCGCTCTCGGTCGCTCGAACCCTACGGAAGAAACCGAAGCGTCGCGGTATCCACCTGATAGATGGTCCGCGTGGTAAGAGTAAAGTTCAGTCGCGTGACACGGTCCGTTTGTACCGGAACGTTTTCTAGAGTTTGACCATTGAAGCCCTCTAACTGAGCGGTAACCGAATATCGACCGATTGGGACGTTTATGAGAAGGGCCACCCCCTGGGCCGTCGTCACCGATATTCGTGTTCCCGCTGAGACCGTCGCTCCGGGAAGAGGTTCACCGTCCGTTGCCTTCACCGTGGCGTTAATATTGCCGGTAGCACCGCCTTGAGCCGACAAGGCATCTTCCTCGACTTCGGGCCGTCCGACCGCAGTCAAGACAAGAGTGCCGTCGCCTTCCCGAGTAGCCGACTCGACGAAGATGGGCAAAAACTGGTTTTGACCGTCGGCAATGAATTCTAATTCCGCCGCGCGGGGGCTAATTTCAGAGAAACTGTTCCGGGCAAGAAAATCGCTCAACGCAATTGTTCCGCCCTCACCGGCTTCGCCTACCTGGAGTTCTCCGGTGGGAGTCAATCTGATTATAAGCTTCTGGCCGGTGGCGTCGAGAGTGCCACCTGCCGTTTGAAGAAGCAACGGCAGCGTCGTTTGACCGTTCTGATCTGGAACGGTACTTGTTGCGCCGACGGTCGCGAAATCCTCGCTGTCGCCGCAAGAAGAGAAAAGAAGGGCAAGGGTTAAGAGGTATATGATTCTACGCATAACCTTTAGAATCGCTTCTAATTCAGAAAGTCCTCTTTACATGAAGACTTTCCTTGGGTAGCGTTGCCCGAACGGGCTGTCCGCGCGTTACGCTGGACCAGGAGCCAAGACTCGACCCGACTGCACCAAGTCCTCGGCCCCATCGGCGGGACTGAGCGTCCAGATCGCAGGTCTCCAGGCGAGAAGCGCCAGGGTGATGACTCCGGAACCGACCGACATCAAGACTCCCGCGGACAGAAGACCGAACTGCTCGGCCCACCATCCGAGAAGAAGAGTGCCCACGGGAATCAGAGCGCGGTCCATCAGGATCAAGCTTACCACTCGTCCCTGCAAGTGCTTGGGAACACCCATTTGAGCCAGTATCCGGCTTACCGTGCGGTAGGCCTGGCTGGAAGCACCGGCCACGAAAGCGGCCACCGCGGCCACCGTGAAGTTGGGAGCTAGAACAACCACCAATAAGGAGGCGGAGAAAACCAGGAGAGTGACGACCTGAAAGCTGCCTTTCAAGACTCTGTCGGAGCTTCCGATGATGGTGGCCGAAGAGACCAGGCTGCCGACCGCGGTGAGCGACACCAGAGTGCCGATCGCCTCGGGGCCGCAGGCTAGAAGCTCTTTGCCGAACATCGGCAGTAGCGATAGGTAGGGGAAGGCGAGTACCATCGGGGCCAGCATCAGCGCGATGAGGAGCTTCAGTCGGGGATGGCCGGCCACGAAGCGAAGCGCTTCTTTCATCTCCGCTTTACCCTTGGAAACGGTCTTGCGACTGAGTGCTCCCTTTTCAACCTGCATCAGGGTCTGAAGTCCGCAAGCAGCCAGTCCGAGGAAAGCCAGACCGAAAACCACCCAGAGATGGGAGTGGGCCAGAAGGTATCCGGCAAGCGCCGGTCCGACGACCCGGCCGACATTCAGCACGGAAGCGTTGCTGGCCAGCGCTCGGGGCAATTCGTCAGGACAAATTTCATTGAGGAGGACGTTTCGAGCCGGAGGCTCCATTCCAGCGGCCAGTTCTCGTCCAAAAACCATCAGGGCAACCACCAAGAGGCTCTGATGGGTGTGAAAGGAGAAGGCTACGAGCACCGTCATAAGAGCGGTGGCGAGATTGACGATTCCCAACAGAAGGCGGCTGTCGTGACGATCGGCCAGCACCCCCGAGGGTACACTTACAAGGGCTACCGGTAAAAGCCGACAGGCGTTGACGATGCCCACCGCGGTGGCCGACTCGAACTGGACCAGGACAGTCCAATTCAGAGCGATGATGTAGAGCCACTCTCCGATGCGCGCGGCCAGAAATCCAGTGTGGAATCTGTTTAGGGCTTGCCTGCCTTCGGCTTGAGACCGGGCGAACTGAGTGTTTGGCATAAAGTATCTTGAGATGTGATCCTACGCTGAGATCGGTCCTCTCTCCATAGACGGTTTGTTAGCAGATTATGTCCAAATTGTTGCCGAGGACTGGCCGATCGGTCGCAGGTCATTCAAGCCATCGCGGGAAGCCTCAAATATGAAAAAGGCAAGCGAAATCATGAGTAGCAGCGTTGTGACGGTCAGGGAGAGCGACACCCTGGAAGTGGTATTGAATGTCCTCGACTCAAGAGGGTTCAGCGGACTGCCCGTCACCAATGCCGAGCAAAAGCTAGTCGGCCTCGTATCCCGAACGGACATCACCAACTACGTCTTGACCCACAACGACAAGTCCATCGAGATAGTCGAACTCATGACCCCCTTCATCTTTACCATCAATCCCAACGACCCCGTGAAAAAGGTCGTCGACACCATGGTGAAGGCGGGGATTCACCGTATCGTCGTAACCGAAGCGGGCTGTCCCGTGGGGATCATTACCTCCATGGACCTGGTGAAAGAGTACGGCGCGAGCTTACAAAGTTAGAGACATGTGTACTTTCGGCCTTATGGAGGAAAGAGGATTACTCACTCCTTACTTAATGGGAGCAAGTCTAGACAAAGGGAACTTCTTATGAACCAAAGACATTCAACAGCAAAGTGGACCGGCAGCCTGAAAGAAGGCGGCGGACAAATGAAAATCGGCGAAAACGGCTGGGAAGGAAAATTCAGTTTCCCCTCTCGCTTCGAGAGTGCCGACGGCACCAATCCTGAAGAGTTGATTGGCGCCGCTCATGCCGGGTGTTTTTCCATGGCACTCACCGCCAGCCTGGGCAAAGCGGGCTTCAACCCGGAAAGCGTCAGCACCAAAGCTACCGTGCACTTCGGCATGGTCGACGGTGTGCCCACTATCGCCAAGATCGAACTGCAGACCGAAGCAGATGTGCCGGATATCGACGACGCCAAGTTTCAAGAGATCGCAACCGGAGCCAAAGAAGGCTGCCCCGTCTCGCGGGCTCTGGCCGGCACCGAGATCCATCTCGACGCCAAACTCAAAGTTAAAGCCTAAGCAAGAGTCGAGCAGACCTGATTAAAACGGGGCTCCAGTCGGAGTCCCGTTTCTCTTTTGGAAGGTTTCATCTCCCTGGCCAAAAATCACCCCCTATGCCCGCCGCTTGCCCACAGTGCCAGGAATCCGTAAAGGACCCACAGCATCAGTTCTGCACCAAGTGCGGCTTGGCTTTGAAGCAACCTTGTCCCCACTGCAGCGGCGAGCTTTCCACCCCCGCCGACCCGTTTATCAGCTGCTCGGCATGCCAACACGACTTCTGGAGTTGTCGCTCTTGCGGAAGACTCTACCACCTGGATAGGACGGCCTGCCACAACAGCTACTGTCCGGAGCAAGGTAAGTTCTGGACCACCCGGTTCGGCAGCGAAGAGTTCTTCCAACATCCGCACCACCGATGCCTCACCGGAGAACTGTTGAAAAAGAGCGACAGCCCCCGTCCCGCCTGGCTGGGCGGGGCCACAGCCGCGTCCGACGTGCGTTGGCCCAGCCTCCACACCCTGGGCCTCCTCCTGTCGGTCCAAGAATCAGGGGTCTTGGAACTTTGGGCCGAGCGCGGCGCCCCTGCCCACAAGCAGGAAGGCGATTTCGAAGAAACCAGCGTCTGTCTGACCCGTCTGGACCTGGGCGAGGAGTCGCCCTGCCCTCCCTTCTACTGGCGTGACCGGTTTATGATCCCGGGCTCCCACACACTTTCCGTTCTGGAGATGTCCTCCAGCCCGTCCGTAGGCCGCCGGATTGATCTCCAGGAGGTCGGCCGGCCCGCTCTCTTCGCTCTTCTGAAGGAGCACATCATCGTCTGGGGCGACAAAGACTTCGGAGCTATCAACGCCGAGGGCCTCTACGAGAGTATCGATGTGGAGCTCAAAGGCCAACCCCTTTTTCTCTTGACCGACGGCGAAAGCAGCTGCCTGGCCGTCTCTCAAGAGCCACGCAAAGCCACTCTCTTCGATATCAACGATAGCCCGGCCAGTTGTCACGACCCTATCTTCGCCGACTCTCTCGAATACGGGCTCTACGCCGACCGCTACATTCTTCTCTCCGGAAACAGACTGGCTTACCTGGAGAACCACGAGTTCATCGTCGTTGAACTGCCCGCTCTCGTGGTGGCGCCCCCACTCTACAACCCTGCGGACAACCGGCTCACACTCCTGCTGAACGACGGGACGGCACGGAGCTGCTCTACAGTGGGAGATAAATTTTCTTTTGTCTGTGAACTGGCCGGACCTCCGTCCACCCAGTCTCTGATGCTCGGCTCCAGACTATTTTACGGCACAGAGGGGCGCTACTTATGTTGCGACGAAGAGGCCATCCGACCAAGACTGAGTTCGCCGCCGATGGGAGCGCTCTCATACGCTAACGGTCGCATCTTCGGTACGTGCCTGGATGGAAGTATGTTCTGCTTCGAACTATGAAGAGATTCTTAACCTTCACATACATCTTGCTACTTCTCGTTACCGGCTCGGCCTGGTCTCAGGACAACGAAGCTTACACCCGAGTCCTGGACAAACTCACCTCGGTCAACCATTTCCCGGACCGACCCATCCTCTTTATCATCGGTTTCGACACCAGTAAGAGTATGTCGGTGGAGTTCGACCGCTCCAAGAAACTGACCCAAACGATCCTCAGTCGATATGCCGCTCCCGGCGATATGATCTACATTTTCGGGTTTGCCGACAAGCCGTCGGTCTTGGAAGCCACCTCTTCCCCCACCGCACTTACTCCGGAAAATCCGGACAAGCAGCTCGCCGCCATCAACGAAAGCTTACTCTCCCTGCCCCGCAGCAGCGCCAAAGGCACGGTGTTTGGTCGAGCGAAGCTCTTCAGCTTGGAAAAAGCCCAAGAATTCGGCAAGGGCAAGAACGTCGTCGTCCTCCTCTTCTCCGACAACAACTCCGAGATCGAGATGGGCACCGACGAACGAGATCGCCTGAAGCAGCTTGAGTCCAGCGTGGCCACCCGGGCTGAGACGGTCCCTCTCTATTCTCAGGGAGTTTCCAGGCTTTGGCTCACTCTCTATACCAACAGCTTTCCGTCTAATTCTCCTCTGGCCAGCCCCGACGGTGAAATGGACATCGACAACCCCAGACTAGCCTGGGCCGCCCGGCGTGTGGGTAGCCAGACCCTTCAGTTCATCTCGCCCGCCGGCAACCGGGTAGAATCCCAGAACTTAAACGTGGCGGTGCAGTTTTTAGGCTCCTCCGAACCTACCTCGGCCAACCTCAGCATAGACGGAAAAGACACCGCGAAAACCACTTTCCAAGACGGAGTGGCCAGTTGGGAGTTAAAAGACCTGAAACCAGGCTCTCATCTGCTTTTCGCTCAAGCCGTCATGGCCGACGGAAAGATTCGGAGCGCAGAAATGGAAGTCGTCGTCTCCATTCCCGCGCCGGTGACGACACCATCCGTTACAACCTCTCCCACACCCGCGAACAGCACGCCCACTCCCTCTCCCACGCCCGAAGAAGAGCCCAAGGAGAGCGGCTCTCCACCCATCATTCCTTTCATTCTTCTTTGCATCGCCGGTGCGGTCGTCTACTTCCTCAGCAACAAGCCGATTAAGGTACGCGTCATCGGCCCCGATTCGGAAGAGTCGTATCTCATCCCCAAGGGCAAATCGGTGCGAATCGGAGGTTCGCCCCGGGTAGAGTCCGATCTGGTCTTCCAGTCGGAAGGCCTGGGACAGAGCATCGCCTCGGTGAGATGTCTGGCCTTCGGCAAAGCCAAGGTCTTCTGTAATGAAGAGGTACGAGAAGGCACGGTGGAGGTGGAGACCGACGAGGGCTACACGGTGGGCCAATCCGGTGAACCGCTCCACACTTCCGCCACCGTTACTCACACCGACGAACGCGGTCGCAAAAAGGTCTTTACCCTCGTGAAAGAGGACGGTTCCGGTCCCGGTGCAGAAGAGGAGCACTTCGGGTCAGCAGGTGGAGAGGAGGCTGGAGACAGTGGGTCCGATTGGCGATCTTAATAGTTTTTTCTTGAACTTTAGCGCCCAGGTCTTGGAAGAGATGCCGGGCTGGGCCTTTGAGTGGGAGAAGATCAAAGTGATCCTGGCCCAGTATGAGAGCTCTCTTTACTGGCTTGCTATTACCCTGGTCTTGATCTTCGTCCTGGGCACCCAACTCGTGTTCTTCCCGATCTTCTATCGGGGATTGAAACAGCAGGCTCCCGGCTCCATGCGGCTCGCCTATCTCAGCAGTCTGCTGGTGGCGATCATCGTCTTCCACTGGTGGCTCTGGCAAGTCATCTTCGTAGCGCTTTTAAAGAACTACTGGGTCTGGCTAGCCTGGGGTCTGGTCGTGCTTTTGTGGCTTGGCCTGGTCTTCTGGACGCCCAAGAGGAGGCTTGAGTCTTGACGGCATTTTTTCCCACTCTCGTCATCGGAATCGGCGGAACGGGCAAGTCGATCCTGCTGGACATTCGACAGCGGCTTTCGGCTCGTTTCGGAAGCTACCGAGATCTCAAAACCATCGGTTTTCTGGCCTTCGACACGGACGACGCCATTGATGAGGAATCGTCCTCGAAAGACCCCCTCGCCGAAGCTCTCGCCTTCTCGGCTTCCGAGCACGTCCACCTGACTGTCAGCGACACCAAAATGGCCGACATCAGGGAGAACCTCCACTCCCATCACCCGGCGCTGGCCACCTGGCTCGAAAAAGAGTCGCTGGTGCACCCCAGCGTGGTGGCCGGTGCGGGGCAGATCCGGCAGATCGGTCGCCTGGCCTTGCTGGCCAACATCGACAAGGTCGTGCCCGCCATCAACGACGCCGTCAACAGCATCACCTCGGCCGACTCGCGGCGCTCCACCCTGGAATACCTCAAGTCGATCGGTGCCCAGAATATTGAAATCAGAGAAAAGCCGCTCCGAATCTTCACCACCGGCTCCCTCATCGGCGGTACCGGTTCGGGCATGTTCATCGACATGGGCTACCTCTTCAGAGAAGACACGGTGAAGGCCATGATGGCCGGGCAGCGTCCTATTTCAACGGGTATTTTCGCCGTACCCCTGGCCGGACGGACGCGTTCCGGCGTGGACACTCGAGCCAGCGCCTATGCCGCCTTGCGAGAGCTAAACCACTACAGCGACAACAGCAGTCGATATCGAGTGGAGTATCCGGACGGACGCTCCTTCGAGTCTCACGAGCCGCCGTACGATTTCACTTTCCTGGTTTCCACTCAGAGTGGGCGCAGTACGTTGGACGGACCACGCTCGTTGGTCTCCATGGTGGGACGGCGGATTATGCTGGAAGCCACCTCGGAATTCTCCCAGAAGATCACCTCCAACCGGGATAACATTCGAAAGCATCTAGCCGCCAGCGACGAGCGCGGCTGCAATCAAAACTTCTTCACTTTCGGTCTCTCTTCCATCGAGATCCCCCTGCGCAATTTCTCCACCGCCTGCGGAGCTCGCTTTCTGGCCGACACCATCACCGAGATGCGTTTCGGAAAGTACAAGGACGAGGCCCAAAATTTCGACCTCGACCCGGCCTACCTCAAGGACTTCCTCAAGGAACAGAAGATGGACGAGGCCGGGATCAAGAAACGCCTCTTAGAACCCGCCGAAGGTCGCCTCTCCCTCTCCGAGGGCTTCACCAACCAACTCGACGAACTGAAAGAGCTGAGCGGTAGACCCGTGCTCGACCGGATCCGCAAGCTTGAAAAAGAGGTTGAGAACGCCCTGATCACGGCCCAAGGGGAGGGCGGGAAGAGCGGCTTCGCGGCCGCCCAAATCCGTTTCAATGCGAGAAAACTACAGTCCCGAGCCCTTCCCATTTTGGTGGAACTCGTGGAACGGCTGCTGGCCGATCCTTCCAAGCGCCTGATCGCCGCGACAGCGGTCGTGGACAGCCTTCAGAAGAAGTTGCAAGCGATGCGAGACGGAATGGTGGCGCGTCACGATGAGCTCTCGGGACGAATCCGAAAAGGCACGGCCGCCCTCAAACGTCACCGCCGCGAGCTGGAAACAATCGCCACCGACCCTCTTCTTCGCTTTTCGTTCTGGGGCGGCATGGTCTTCAAGGAAGCTTTTAACGGTCGATACGCCCGGGACGCTCGCATTCTCTGGGAGATGATGTTCGAGGAGCAGCTGACCGCACCCGACTGCTTGCCGGCCGTGCTCGACAGCTTGCTCTCCAAACTAAACGACCTGAACACTCGCTCAGCGAACTTCGACCTTTTCCTTTCGAGTCTGGCCGACGACTTCGCCGAGAAAGCCGACGCCGTGGCCAAGTCGTCCATTCCCATCAACGGCAAGTGGATCAAAACTCTCACCGGTATGGAAGAAGCCAATCAAGACCCGGTGGAGGCCGCCTACAAAAAGATCGTGGGCGACGATCTGCGTCAACTGACCGGCCGGTTCATAGACCGCGAACTGAAGGACTACCTCAAGTCCAGCGTAGACGAGACACCGGACAACGAGACCGGTCTCATGAGTATGGAGCGTCGCGGAGTCAGCTTGGAAGAGCTCAAGAAAGAGCTTTGGAATCTAGCCACTCGGCTGATCACTCAACACGGACGTTTGGAAGATACCGACGTGGTGAAAGCCTTCATGCAGGAGAAGGAAGCCACCGAGACCTTCCAGCAAGTCGCTCGCCTTTCCACCCCGTTTCTCGAACTGGACCGCAGCGACAGCAAGTTTGACGATCACCCCGGCAAACAGCAAACCATGGTCGGATTTGCGGGGGCTCTCTCCGAAGGTGCCGCCTCCCAAACCAAATTTCGAGAGCTTTGCAATAAGTACATCGAAGGCGTGGAGGGTCACCACGACGAGCGTCTGATCCCTCTCGACAACAGCTATCAAGTGATCTTCTATCGAGAGTACGGTGCCTTCCCTATACGCCTCTGGACCCACCTCAAGGCGCTCCAACAAGCCTACGAAAGGCAACTCGAAAAATCGCGTCTGCCGATCCACCTGGGCGGCAAGTCCGAACACTATCTGCCCATCATTAAAGCCGCGCGAGAAGATATCGACCGCCTGGCCACGCTGTATCTTGTCGGGGCCATCCCGAAGATCGGGGTCTTCGAAGCCGAGCCGGACTCTTCCGGGCATCGACTCGACTTCACCCAAAACGGTTTGCGCCGGGTCATCCGTTTTTCCAGCGATCTGGAAAATACCGCGGGTCGCCTCTACGAGGCCGAGCCGGACGGTGTGCCCCAACACGTAGAGCAACAGGTCGCCAAGAAGCGCTCCACGATGGGCGATCAAGAGTTTACCTCCGTCATCCTGGAGTTCCGTAACAGTCTTTACGATCAATCGCTCGAAGAAGAAGCTCGGGAATACCGAATCGGACTGATCGACAGCTATCTAGAGAGCGATCGCGGACTCACCGAGGCTCGGGCGGCCGCCCCCAGTCAGCCCGTGGCCAAAGCCGAACCCCGTCCGGAAAAGCCCGAGCCCGTCGCTCCGGCCTCCGGGGGTGGAGACTCCATTCCCGACCAGATCAAGAAGTTGGGTCAGCTCAGGGACGACGGGATCCTCACAGATGAGGAATTCGAAACAAAAAAACGCGAACTGCTAGATAGGATGTAGCCTTGCTCACACTGACCGAAACCCCCCTTTCAGCTCTCAGAGATACGACCGAAAAGCTGGTGAGGATACCCTCGGTATCAAAAGACCGAGAGACCTGTCATCAGGTGCTCACCGTGATCAGAGAGATGATTCCCAACTGGGACAGCTTTCATAGCGAAGTTTTCGAGCACGAAGGGTATCAGAGTCTCATCGTGAGCACTCGAGAGGGACGTGCCGCACCGCTCATTTTGAACGGTCACGTGGATGTGGTGACCGCCACTCCCGGACAATTCAACCCGGAGATTCGAGACGACGGCCTGATGTGGGGCCGCGGTGTCTACGACATGAAAGGCTCCGTAGCTTGCTACGTGGAGCTCCTGAAGAAAGTCTCGGAACTGCCGGTGGGCGACCGTCCCCACTTTCAGGTGCAGTTTGTGACCGATGAAGAGATCGGGGGTCACCGCGGGGTGGAAGTCATGGTTGACGAAGGCTTCGACACCGACTTGTTCCTGGCCGGCGAACCGACCGACTTGCAGGTCTGCAACCAGGCAAAAGGGGTTCTCTGGGTCAAACTCAAGCTAGAGGGCAACCCCGGTCACTCAGCCCGTCCCTGGCTCTGTCAGAATCCGCTGAACGCTCTTGTCCGGGGCTTGCACACACTCGCAGGCCGCTTTCCGGTCCCGGTAGAGCCGGTCTGGCAGACCACCGCCACCACCACCGGCATCGACGTGGGGGAAAATTCACACAACCGGGTGCCCGGCTATGTGGAATGCAAAATCGACATCCGATACGTTCCCCAGGACGATCCCCACGAGATCATCGACTGGCTCAAGCGAACGTTCCACAACTGTGAACTCGAAGTGATCCAGCTGGCCGTCCCGCTCTTCACCGATGCAAACAACCCTCGTCTAAAGAGCGCCCTGGAGACTGGCAAGAAAGTCCTCGGACAAACCCCCGAACTCTTCTCCGAACACTTCGCCTCGGACGCCCGCTACTACAGTGCCAAAGGCACGCCGTCGATCTGTTGGGGCCCGTGCGGTGGAGGGATGCACGCTCACGACGAGAGACTTGATCTGGAAAGCCTCCAAACCTATTCCAGGCTTGTCGATCAGTTGATTTTCGACCTCACTTGACGTCTTTTTTACACTTTTGTAACGCTTGGTTGGTTTTATAGTCTCAACGCACTACGAACGAGGTAACCAACTATGAAGGCCACCCACACACTCCCCGGACACATCTACAAAAACTTCACCTCCCGCACCGATGCATCGGGCAAGAAGACCGGACTCAAGGTGGAACTCAACAACGGCTACTCGTTCTTGAGCGACGAGGTCCGCGGCACGGTGGGTGTTCAAACACCTGAAGGACAGTTCAAAACTCTGGCCCAGGGACGCAAGATGGGAATGCAGTTCTCCCCTCATCAAGGCCTGACGCTCTCCTCCGAGCAAGCAGAAATGCGAGTGAGCCCGTTCGGCGACGGCTCGGTGAAGGTTCTTGAGTCAGCCGTGAAGATGATGCCGATAGGCCCCGGCGTGGCCGCGGTCCTCGGGATCGGAAGCAAGGATTACGTCGACCGTTCGGCCTCCTTGATGAAAGGCTACTCCAGGGTCGAGCACGACTACCTGACCATCGGCTCTTCCGACGGAAAGTCTCCCGACACCCTGACCAAAGCCAACCTCCACGGCAGCGGCAAACTGGCCCGCAGCCTCGGATACGAATTCAGCCTCCCCGGTCGCAGAGCGATCACGGAAGAGGTCAGCCTTTCCGGAGACACGGCTCGCTGGAGCCTGCACGGTCAAGAATCCTCAACCGAGCTACCGGCATCGTTGAACTACTTCAAGATGGCTTGAGCTCTAGAATAGCCCGCTCCCGTCGCTCAGATTCCAATTCTGCGAACCGCAGATCAGATGACCACCCGGCCCGAACTTCGGACCTTCGTTGGCCCGCTCTTTCCAATCGTCGCGGAGTTCTAGAAGCATAAACGACATGTCGTTGCCGTTCATCTCCACGGCCTTGTCACCCATGGCGTGGGCGGTGAAGTTGCCGTCGCGGTTGTAGTCCTGACCGAGCTTGATAGTCTTCAGCTCTTCGCCAGTCACAACGCCGTCCCCGTTGGTGTCCAGACGCCGGACATCTTCGTTTTGGGCCGCCTCGGCAGGGCTTCTCATCGCTCGCACCGCCCGAGCCGTGCGGGCCATCTCTTGCTTGTCATATTTGCCGTCGCCGTTGAAGTCGATCAGCAGGGCGGAGTCACGACTGGTGTACTTACCATCACCATCGGTATCCACGTAGGCTATCTCTTGCTGAGACCTACTCCCACAAGGGCAGTCTGCGTCAACCTTGGCAAATTTGATATCGTAGGTCTTCTTAACAGGGTCGGGCTTAAAAGGGTTTATCACGGTGTGTCCTCCTGACGTGAGCGTGTCTGTTCCAGTCTAGAGCTTGCCGTTCTAAATGACTTCCGAATTGCGTCACTCTCTATTACCGCCGTGTTAACGGCGCAGCTTTAACATTCTTGTAACAACTGCCCTGTGACTTTCAGCCCTCCAGCTTAAGTGACAGCCGGTAATCTGAATATAGAAACTTGAACGGAGAATATAAAGATGGCATTTGTCGGTTTTGGCGGATTCAACAGAGCAAATCAGGCGGCGATTCTACAACAGCAAGTAGCCGACATGAAAAAGGCCCAGTCGATCATGCAGCAGATCGGGTACGTCCCGCAGGGTGGACCGGTCAACACCCACGGCGATGTGAACCGAGCCGTCCATATCGGCGGAGCTCGCACCTCCATCGAGCAAGCTCCTGGAAACGTTTATACCGTGGCCCCCGGAGGGCCCGAGTGGATTCAGGGTTTGGGCGTCGATCTCAACGGCGACGGCAAGTTTGAACACGGAAAAGACGGCCATTTGGCCCTCGACCTGAATGGCGACGGTGTCTACACTCGCGAAGATGTCCGAGACACCCTCCAGATGCTCAAGATCTTCTCCGGAGAAACCGGCAAAGAGGCAGGTGTTGTGGGCGGAGGATTCAACCAGGCGGACCAGGCTAAGCTTCTCCTGCTGCAAGCTCGCGGCAAGCAAGCCGACCTCAACAAAGACGGCGTTCTCTCGAGCTGGGAACTCACCAGAATGGGTGGAAGGGCCGTGGTCGATTCCGGCAACAGCTACGGACCGCTAGAGACGCGCACCCTTCCCGGCGCCTACACTCCCGACTATCGTCCCCAATACCAGCCTTCGCCCTATTTCGGTGGCCACTACTCGCCGTTCTCGGCTCCTATGAACTTCGGACCGCCCGCCTTCTTCGTCCAGGTGCTCCAGAGTATGATGAGCTATTTTGCTCGTCCCTATTAGGGGAATAACCTCGATCGCTTCGACGACAGAGCAGGTATGAAAGACAAACTCTGGTTCTTCTGCCTGCTCCTCGTCGTTGCCACCACAGCCCTTTATCAAAGGGCTCCCCTCGCGGAAGCTTCCCAGATCAAGCCTTTTCGGCTAGAGGCTGGCTCAGGTGAGGTGAGCAACCCCGAAAACCTGCCCATCGAGGTGGTGCGAGGTCCAGCCGACCATCAAGCGCTTCTGAAAATAAATCTGAACGAGTACCGGTCGGCTCGCATCCGCGTGCAATACGGCGAATCCCCCCGAGAGTGGTCTCTCAACATCGGAGACTCCCGCAGCAACAACGGCTACTCCGGCGACGGTGGTCATCAAACCCACGATGCAGAAATTCAGATAGTGGATTCCACCATGAGCATCTGGGGCTCGGACGTGATGGTGGAGAAGGAAGGACGGCAGCTCAGGCAGGTTAAGGACTTCGTCAGACAGGGTCAGACCGTGGAGTTTGTGATCAGCGACCAGGAGGTGCAGTGGAACAGTCCTCAGACCAACGGTGAACTGCGGTCCAACTTCCTCTTCGCATTGGGCGGGCAAGACGACTTTGAAGGGCCCGTCAATCGCGACATCTTCGTGAGCCTCAATAGGGTGATTGCGGGTCCGCATCGTTCCGGATCGGGAGCTTCCTCGGTGGAGGTCGAACTGATCCGTTGAAGCATTTACAAATCTGTCACCTTCATCCGGAGCCAGACAGGTAAGTTATTCTCATGAACATCGTGAGAAAAACCAGCATTCTGCCCTTCGGCTATCCCCGGATCGACGTCCTTCGAAGGACCGACACCGACTCCGAGGGCAATGAGTTCCCCGTAGACTACTCCCAAACCGGGATCGATCTGGGCGACGGTATTTTCTACGACCTGGCCGGCCATATCAGCATTTCGCCGGACCGAGCGATGGGTGAGCAAGCCGGAAAGAGCGACTTCGGCGGAGCCCACCTCGACAGCCCCGGTTGGAACGACTCCCGAGTATCCCGCAGCGGTGAAAACGTACTGGTCGACGGTCCGGGCTGGAACGACTTCCGCATCAACGAAAAGCCCGGAGACACCCACGTGGATGGTCCGGGATGGAACGACCTTCAGATCCGCGACTCCGAAAACACGACCGTGATTGACGGCCCCGGTTGGAACGATTGGCGCATCACTCGCGAAGAAAACCAGATCACCATCGACGGACCGGGTTGGAACGACTGGCGCATGACTCGCGACGGCGACAATCTGCGCATCGACGGTCCTGGTTGGAACGATTTCCGCGTCTCCAAGAACGACGACACCGTAGAGGTTGACGGTCCCGGCTGGAACGACGTCAGAGTCACTCGCCAAGACGGTCAGACCAAAGTCGACGGACCCGGCTGGGACGACTGGTTGATCAAAGAGTCCGACACCCAGACCAGAGTTGACGGGCCCGGCTGGAACGATCACGTTATCGACTGGTCCTAGTTTTAGGGACAGTTGACCCTGGTCGCAGTGGCGTTGTGAAGCTATGATTTCTTCATGCGACCACTCTCTCTTCTTTTAGCCCTTTTCTTGCTCTGGAGCAGCGCGGGCTGCGCCCGTTTCGACACCTACTACGGTAAGTTTGGCTCGACCACGCTCTCCTTCGAGCTACCCAAAGACTGGCAAGAAACTGGTCGTAACCAGTGGTCCAAAGGCGGCAAGCAGCTGACGCTGGGAGAGGTGCGGATCGCGGAAGCGGACGAGGCGAGCCTTGAAGAACGAGCAAAACAGTTTCAGAGTCATCATTCGACTTTACAGTTGGATAAATTTCAGCCGCTGGAGCTCGGCGATCAGGCCGCCTATTTCGTGGAGTACACCTGGGGCTTGCCGAATCGAAGAAAACAAGCCGGATATGTCTATTGGTCAGGGGGCAACAAGGATGTGGTGCTCCACTATATCAACGGGAATTACGACTCGAGCGTCTTAGAGCATGCAGTTGAAACCTTGAGTTTCGATGCAGAACGACCCGCGACTTCCCAGACGAAAACCAAGACCAGAACGAAGACGCCCAAATGGATGTATCACCTCGGCTTTCTGCTCCTCTTTTGCGGCTTTCCGGGAGCGGTCGGCGGCGCTCTCTCCTACTCGAGCCCGCGAGGCAATGAAGAGGAGTATCTGCGAGCCGTTTCCCAGGGCACTCGACTACCCGCCTTCCTGGGTACTCTGGTCGGCTGCAGCGCTATGGGCATCTACGCTTTCTCGGAGATCGGGGCGAGATTTCAATCTAACGGCAACTTGCTGGCGGGCATTGTCCTGGTATTCATGCTCGGAGCCGCGATCCTGGCTGTGCTCGCCGTCTCCTTCGTCTCCGGACGAGCAGCGGGAGCGGGCGCCCGCAGAGGAGCTAGGCAAGGTCGAATCGGGGCAGCCCTTGGAGGCGGACTGGGCGCTATTCTTGGAGCGATAATCCTTCCCTTGATACTCAGCTATATGTAAACGATAGCGCTAAGACTGAACCAACCGCTCCGGCACCACGTAGCCCTCGGGTCGTGTCGGACGCGACATATTGTCGATGAGTTGACCCTGTCGATTCAGATTTCGGGTCAGCGAGGAGATGTTAGACAAGCTCTTCATTTGAGCGAGAGTAGCTTGGATCCGAGCCAGAGTCTCGCTGTAGTTGGCGTCGCTTACCCGGCTAAGTGTATCCTGATATCCTCCCAGCACTCCGATGAGAGACTCCGCTTCGCGGATGAGCCCGTGGGCTCGAGAAATGTCGCTCTCCGCCTCTGAAATGAGGCTGCGCGCTCTGCTAATGTCGCGTTCGGCATCCGAGATGTCGGAGCGAGCTCTGCTGATGTCCGAGTGAGCGCGGCTGATGGCCCAGTCGCGCTGGTAGTTATGGCTTTCGTAAGGCACTCGATCACAGCCGCTGTCATCGCACTCGGTTCGATATTCAGTGGTGGTGGAGGGCATCGAGTAGGCCGCGGTGAGATCCCATTGAGCTCTGCGAAGATCGGATTCGGCATCGCTCAGGTCGCTCTGACCTCGCCGGAGGTCGCTCTGACCTCTGGAGAGTTTGTGCTCACCGTCTCGGAGTTCGTCCTGACCATAACGAAGATTATCGCGGGCAAGCTCCGGGGTGTGAGCGGCTTGGCGCTGCATTTTGTCTTGCCACTCACCCACGGTGTAGGAGTAGCGATCGTACTCGCGCTGGTCCTGCAGGAGCTTCAAAGAATCATCCAGGGACTCCAGGTTCGGCGTGTCGATCTTCAATCGGTCGCCGAAGTCGCCGCCGTTAAAATCGTAGGTCAGCCCGCCGCCGCTGCGAAACTGCTGAAGGGAAGCATAGGAGTTCAGTCTATTGCCATTCAGGGAGAGCCCCTCACCCACCGGCGCGTCGGCCAGCAGCTTCAACAGATCGTACTGGTCCTGGGGAAGAATGTCGTTCACTCCTCGACCTAGCAGGGCGTCCAGATCGTGCAGCGCCCGGCTGCTCGTAACGCTGTTCCAGACTCCTCCGGCATTCACCGAAAAATGGTCGCCGTCGCGAAGCTCTCGATAGCCCTCGTAGGCCCGGCCTTCTCTTGAACCCACTCGCGTAGTGTTGAGACCCTCGGCTTCTCGCGCTCCCTGGAAGTAGGTCAGTCGATCGAAGTCTTCTGCCGGGACGGTGTTTGGAAATCCCGCCTGCGGAGCTTCAAAGGTAGCCAGGTCTTGCAGGTCCTGATAGCTGGAGGCCGGCGCTTGGCGGCCCTCGCTGCGAATATCGAACTGGTCGCCTCTCTGCAACGCCTGGAGCGCCTCGTAGGCGTGGTCGGTCTGGCCGTCCCGGTCCACCGAGTATCCACCGTTGTGGTCCCAGTAGTTCAAAAGATCGAACTGGCGCGATTCGAGGATGTCGTTGCCCTGGGAGAATTCGAAAGCGCGAAGCTCTCTGAGGTCCTCAGGTTCGAAAGCCAAAGCCTTCCGCTTTCTGGATGCCACTCGTACTCCCTCGCCGCTATGCATGGCCTGCAGCGCTTCATAAGAGTCCAGATCTTCGGTCATGGAGGCGGTCTCCATGAGGTTGTTGCGGTCGAATAGTTGCAGACTTTGGAACTGGCCCTCGGGCAAGATAGTATTGATCCCATCACCTTTCAGAGCGTTCAGTTCCTGGACGTTCGTTAAGCTTTGCGCCGTGTAGCCGTGGTTGTTTCGACTTATCCCGATCGATTCGCGATCCCAGAACAGACTCTCCACCGCGTCCAAAGCGGTCATCTGTCCCCCGGCCTTGATGCTGCCGAGATCACCGTAAAAGCCGTCGGCCTCGTGCCGTCCGGACTCCAAGACTCTCAAGCTGCGGCTCATGTCCTCTGTCAGCACGGGGTTCGCGGCAGTCCCCTTGATGGTGTCGAGTATCTGGAGGTCTCGGAAATTGTCGAGAGTATCGGAGACCCCGGGGACCGAACTCGGCACCCGCACCTCTTTGCCGTCGCGCAGCCTCTGGAGCGCCTCCTCGGCGTCGATCTCGCGCCTTCCGCGGTACAGACCGGAGGCTTCGTCGAGAGCTTCCAAGGCATCTCGTTGCTGAGACTCTGTGAACGGGTTGGCGCGGCGCGCCTGCAGCCAGCTGTAGGTCTCGGAGGCGTGCTCGGTGCTGCGGATCCGCATCCCGCTGTCCTGACCGAACCTCACCTCGAGGTAGTCCGGGTTCTCGTTCTTATAGCCGACGTAGCCGATGGTCGCGCCACCGACCGTGGATAGAGCCATCGCTCCACCGGCCACCGCGATGACCCCCCCGGAAAGCCCGGCCACGCCGCCCGCCAGCGCCGGCACGAGACCCGGAGCCAGGGCGTTGGCACCCACCACGGCTGCTCCCACACCGAGCGCGACTCCGGCTCCGATGAGACCCCCTTTGAATCCAGCATCCGCAGCTCGACCGCGCTCCTCGTTTATGAGGAGTTTGTAGGCCTCATAAGCACTAATCTTTCGCTCAGGGATAAGCGCCGAACCGTCTTTGACAAGACCGTCATCGCTATCCAGCCCTTTCTCCAAACCGCGAAGCGCTTCCACCACTTCCGGCGCAGCCACCGGCTTGAGCCCCAATCCGCTGAAGGTGTCCAGGGCTTGTAAATCGTCCACCGAGCGGAGTACGTGGTCAATCCCGTCGGGCAACCGAATCTCTACCTTTTTTCCATCCCTCAGCCGCTGGGCTGCCTCACTGACGGGGGTCGTGCTCTGGCCCCGTCTTCTAGTCCGAGTTAGACCGCCTTGTTCGGAGAAGTGGTTCAAGCTTTCCAAGACGTCGGAGCTCGTGAAGTTGCGACGAATGAACTCCTCTCGGCCCTCCGAGCGGTCGACGGCCAGATCGATCGCCTGGGAAATGTCCTTGTGAGTGAAAACTTGCTCCTGAACTTGAGCCGCGGCGTGGGCCGTCCCGGTCATGCCGGCCAGCGAATTCATGGCCAACCCAAACTGCATAGCCACCTTCTTGAACTCAAAGCCGTCTTTTTCACGAGGCTCGGCCTCAGCCAGATCGGCTTTCTCAACCGACGGCGCGGGCTTCTCTTCCAGTTTCCGCTCGGGCGGGGAAGCAAATGGGCTTCTGAGGCGGCTATTGATGTTCATAGCATCAAATTTAGCCGACCAGCATCACGGGAGTGTTAAGTGAATGTCACGAGAATTCGGTTACTGTTCGGCGGGATTATCCATCACCGACACGGTCTCCGGACCAAAATCTTCCACAAACCGGTTGAGCAGATATGGAGTGGCCAATTTGACTTTGGGATCGAGGGGCTCCCCCGACCAGGTCCAAACCTTCACCACACAACTTGCCTTCTTGGTGTCGTCCCGAAAATAGGTCTTTTCAGGGATGGTCATCTTTACTTCCGCTCGGCCGACCTCGCCCAACTCCTCCAAGACCTCGTGAATCATTGTCTCGAGTTCGAGAGTGTTCCAGCCCGGTCTCTCACCGTGATGACTACGTATGCCCCGAATGGTGTTGTCAAGATTGTCGGGTAGGCCTCCGGCAAGAAGTGAAGCCAGGGCGGCCGTCCTTTGGCGAGGGTCGATCTGGATGGCGTCGTGGGAGATCTCGACTCTGTATCCCTCACCCTTGAGGTGGTCATATATCGCTCTATCGACAGTCGTCGGCCGCAGAGGGAATAGAGGTACCGGTGGCCTGCTTTCGGTGAAAACCTCAAGCTTGATTCCAACTGTAACAAGTAGGAAAACCACAACCAGGGCCAGGAGCGACTTATCTCGGGGGCGCTTCACAGGCTCCAGTCTAACACAGTCTTCTTACAAAAGTGTGAATCAAATCGGGCTCCGCGAAACGCCTTTTCAACATACGTGTAGGCTGACTGTTACCGAGCTGTTCATTCGGCCCGGCCAGGTAAAAACTGAGTAAACTTCGAGACAAGAAACACCGTTATTACTATATTCATAACGAGCAGGAGAACAAGACAAAACAAGGAGACGTGCGAATATGAGTAGAGAAATTGGTAGCGGTGGTGGAAGAATGCCCTGGCCCCCCGGAGGCGGACACCGGTGTTTTCCGATGCCCCCCGGCGGTGGGAGCGGCGGAGGCGGCGTCATCCCGGGAGGTGTCCAACCGGGAAGTCCGGCGGACGTCGGCGGCGGACCCGGCAAACACGCGCCTGGTGAGGGCCCCGGCCCGGGCAACGGCCCTCAAGCCACCGACCGCATCGAAGAGACGAAAGAAAAGCTGAGGGAAAAACTCGAACAGATGCAAGGCAACGGAGGAGTAGGAGCGAGCGGAGGCAACGTTGCCGAGGTTTTCCGAACGGCCAACTCCTAGGTTTGGTCTCAAAAAGGCGGTGTCCTATCGGACCCGTCTTTTTGCTATTCAGCTAGGTCCCAGCTAAGGTCAGCCACCACCGGGCGGTGATCGGAGAGCGTGCTATTGAAGAGCCGGCAAGAGGATGGCGAAAACGGCTCGGTAATCCAAATATAGTCGATTCTCCAAACCGGCATACGAACCGGGTAGGTGTAGCCAAGACCGGCCCCGACCGACTCAAAACAATCAACCGCGTCGAGGCTCAAGAGTGTGTGTCCATCAGAGTTGGGCGGAGTATTGAAGTCTCCAGTGAGAACTGTGGGGACCTTTTCGGAAAGCAAGGCAGAGAGAGCACCAAACTGGTCTCGTCGAGTCTCCGCGGTCACCCTGAGCCAGGCAAACCTTCCCCTCCGATCGCCCGTGCCCAGACGTTTTAGAGGATCACCCGTCATCAGATGGACATTGAGCACTCTGACCTCCTCACCACTCACATCAACCCGGGCCTCCAGAGCATAAGACATCTGGGCCAGGTCCCGTTCCGCCATGGACAAAATTCGGTACTTACTCAGAATAACGAGTTCTCCCCGAATCCCTCCCCGCGCCATCTGATAGTCGGGCAGAGCAGCCACGATCGCGTCAACCGGATCCACATCCGGCTTGGCAACGGGCGGGCGCGCTTCTTGTAGGCAAATAATGTCCACCTTCTGCTCGGCCAGATATCGCCCTAGCTCTTGGGGCCCCTCCAAACCAGCCTTGATGTTATAGGTCATCACGGAAAGCGATGACTCTTCTTTCGCTCGAAACGGCAACTCCAAACCCAAAAAGTAAAAAGCCATCCAACAGAGCAGCAGTGTCGAAGCCAGCCACACTCGAGGGTCTCGCTCGGGTAGGAGCAGCACGACGATAGGTACGAATAAAGCTGCTGCGGGCATATACCGGAGCAAGATGAGCAGCTCGTGGCGCTCACCGAAAGCGGACCAGAGGATAGGAAGCGAAAGCAGAGCCAGGGCGTAGAGCACGAGCCCGAAACGGGTGAACTTGAGCAGCCGGCCATTCACCAGTCGTGTTTTCGGGCTTACGGTCTTCCTGCCTTCGTACCGACCGACATAGTGCCCGTCGGACTCTACTCCTCCGACTTTTCCCCTGGTTTCGCAAGCAGAGCTTCGATCCGCTCAATGCGCTGGTCCATACACTCCAGCTTTTTGCCCAGGGATTGCTCCATCAGTATGATTCGCTCGGACTCGTCTCCCACCAACACCGCTGTCAGTGTGGCGGTGAAGACACCCACAACCGTCATGCCTCCAAGAATGAGAAACACGGTGAGGACCCTTCCCACCGGAGAGACCGGGTTGTAGATATCGCCGAAGCCTCCGGTGACCACAGTGGTGAAACTCCACCAGACACTCTGGCCGAAGGTGCCCACTTCAGGGTCGAGATTGCCTTCCAAAGTGTTGATGACTAAGGCGCCGCCGAACAGTATCACAAGACCCACCATGAGGGACTTTCGGAACAGTTTCACATCGAAACAGTCCCTTAGCTTGTCCAAACCCCGCCAAAACAGCATGAGGATTCGCAGGAAGCGCAGGAGACGCAAAATTCGCACCACCCGAAAAAGTCGAAAGACCCGCGTCAGACGAGCCAACCTTCCCACTCTGAGAATCTGAGCATCAGGAAGCGGGATAGAGGTCACGAAATCGAACCAGTAGCGCTTCCAAAACCAAGTTCGAGATTCGGCGCACCTCAAACGAACGAAGAAATCGATCAGAAACACCATGCAGCAACCCGCATCGAGCCAAAAGATCTTCCGTTCTGTTTCTAGAGGAAGGTTGGGATTAGAAAATTCATAGAACAATGCTGCGAGAATGACGATAATCAGGAAGAACACTATCGACTCCATAGCCACCAAGCGCCCTCGCCCACCCAACTTCGCGGCTAGCCGCTCCCTTAGGACCTTTTCTTGATAGGCGTCCTCCACTCGGACGATCTCTTCTTCAACCTCCTCCGCCTGCTGAGCCAACGCACGGATCTGCATTCGGCTCTGGGAAAGCTCCATCGACTTGCCTTCTTGGAGCTCTTCCAGAATCTCTTTCTCTTCGCGAAGCGCTTCTCTAAGAAGCTGCTGCTGTCTGTCCTTTAAGGCCGACCGGAGCTTGAGCAGCGATTCCGGCTCCAGGTTTCGCAGACGCAAACCTTCAACCCGCTGGGCGACGTCTCGCAGGGTAAGAGTTGAGCCTTCATCGATTTGAGCTGGAGTGGTCACGAGTTGTCTTTTATCGGGACCTTTCCTCGAACCTCTTCAGGCTCTAAAATACCCGACCTCGCCCCTGGAAGAGGTTTTGCGAATGCTTAACGGAGCAGAGGTAGAGTCCAGTGTAAGACAACCCAGGAGAAAATATGAGAATCCCATCCAGCAAGACCCACGTGTCCCCTGTCAGGCCAATGAGAGTCTTGACCACTATCCTTGTTTGTTTCCTGGCTACCGTGACCTTAGCTCTAGCCGACGGCTCCTCCGCTGTGAAGAGAGCTCCACGTGCGGTTGCCCTCGTCCAAGCGACAACCGCATATAAATCTCAGGATTTGAGGTTGTCGGGGATACTCTACTTCACCGAGGTGGATGACGGCGTACACGTGACAGGAACGATCAGTGGACTTGAACCGCACTCCGTTTCCAGTTTGCATATTCATCAATTCGGTGACCTCTCAAAAGAGGATGCCGTGAACACCGGCGGCCATTTCAATCCAGACCGGCGAGAACACGCCGAGAATCATCAAGTGGAAGACCTTGACACTATCATGGTCGACAAGAATGGTGAGGTCCACATCGACCAGACCTGGCCGAACCTCACTTTAGGTCAAGGTCCTAACGCCATTGTGGGGCGCTCCATTGTGATTCATGAGCAAGCGGACGACGTGAAAGGCGAATCCTTCGAAAGTGCCGTTCCGCGTATCGCGGTGGCCATTATCGGATGGGCAGCACCGGAACGACAGTAAAGGTAACGAGACTCGGCGACACACGGCCTGAAAAAACCTCAATCCTTCTACCTCTCCAAATAGGATCGTGCATCCGAGCCCCTCATCGCCCTGCAGATCTCGGAATTCCTCTTGCTAGCCATCTCTCGACTCGGCCCGTTTCTCTGATCGCAGAATAATTGAAGTCTTTCATAGCGTCCCACCAACGGGACACGTCTCCTGGTCTCAAAGGCTTCCCTTCTATGCATAACTAGCGCCCGACAACAAACCCGACGGGCGTGACATCACTTCCAGCGTTCTTCGCCCGCACTCTCCCGCCAAGACGATGGCGCCGCCCAAGCCCAATGCCGTTACTCCCGCAAGCTGCTTGGCTTTTCGACCGGCTTTCTTGAGTCTGTCCGAAGTAGACAAATTCTGGTCAAAAGAGAAGCGATATTCGGCGGGCCAAGTTCATCTTTTGTTAAATCAACAGCAAGAACTTCTTAAAAACCCAGAAACTCCACGGCAACACGCGGCCACCAATCTAGTAACAGAAGGAGGTGCCGCTTATGCAAATCTCATCAGGCTCGCTCTTAAACTCAAGACTCCGGAAACCGCCCAAGTCGGTTCAGAAACGGACTTCTGAAACGCTCACAGTCCCGTCCTCTCTGTCTCAACCCCGGTCTTGCCTCTCCTCCGTCAACCGACTGCTTAAAGCGATTGAAAAATCCGGCTTAGGCAAGAATCCGTTTCCCATAGCTTTCCAAACAGCGGTCTCCGCAATAGGAGGGCTCTTCGCCGGAATCAATATTCTGGGGGAGCTGGTGGAGGGTGACGTTGTGGGAGCGCTGGAGGATACCGCCAACGGTGCCGTTTCTTTGCATGGAGGAGTCAAGCTTGTGACAAATTCGGTTCGACTTCTGAAAGGGCTGGGAGCCGCCGGCGTTATCTTGAACGGAGCTTTCGCCATCCACGATTTTTCTCGCCACGACATCGAGGGTGGCATGGTGCACGGAGCAACGGGAATCGGCCTGGCGCTCTCTCTTTCCGGCGCCTTACCCGCCCAGGTCGCAGGACTAGTCGTTCTAGCCGCTACCGGTCTGTACCGACTCGCGCGAAAGCAAGAGCGGCCGCCTTTCGCGGGACTTATTTCTCTACTTGCCGACCCTTCTCGCGCCATCCCATCAGTTTGTCCCGAATCTCTTTCCGGGCCAGGTCAGCCGTCAGTCGATTTGGTCTTCTCGAAGGGCCCCGAATATTAGGAATTCCCCGCCCCCCATGGCAATGGCCCACGATACCCAAACGGTGACGGCGTAGTACTCTTGAAAAGAGTAACCGAACTCTTGAACCGAGTTGAGAAGCACTCTCAATATCACAGCCCCGAAGGCCAGGGCAAAACAACGAACGACCCAAATCCGGTGGGCCTGAAAGTCACGCCTGACGGCTGTCCTCCACAACTCCACACCGCTATACAACCATAGGACGGAAAGAAGTAGGAACCCTGTTTGGGATAGGAGCCCTCCTTCAGCTATAAGAGAAAGCGGGATCGCCGTCAAGCCTGCTATCAAAACCGAAAGCACGTAGATTCGACCACGCTGCCGATGAAGGGGTAGTCGGCTGACGAACCCCAGCGGCCCGAGCAGCAAGCAGAGAGCCGCCGCCAGGCCATGGGTTCGCACCAAGAACAGGTTCTGCCGATATTTCTCCGCAAACGGATAGTCAAAAGCCTCGGGGCTACCCATGATGTAGCCGACCGATCCGATGGAGGTGGCTAGACAGACGAGAAAGAGCGGGAGAATCCAGAAGCTGCGCTTCACCGGGCCGCCCATCGGACCGCCGGAGTTTCTACCTCGAAGCTTCGCATGGAACGGGACAGTTTGTATTCGGCGTCCAGGACGTTGAGACGGACTTTCACAAGAGGCTGGGCGGCTTTATCTAGAGCTAGACGAGCCTGCTCGTTCAGCTCTAACTCCCAAGTTCTCCCATCGATCTTCGAGAGGTCTCGCACTTCGTAGCTCTGGTCGTCGAACTCAACCCAGGCAAGACCGAGGGGCTCCCACTCTTCATTCTCGGGGTAGCTCAAGGTAATACGAAGCCGCGAGTTTGCTTCAATCGACAGGTCGGCCGAAGGGATCCGGTCCTGAATGGCTTCCGCGCTGTCTTGGAAATATGACCGCGGTGGCTTTTCCGGCGGAGTTTTCTCAGAAGAGTCTTGGAAGTATTTCCGGGGTGTCTTCAGGGGGGAAGGTTCGGTGCCGGTACTGTTGGCTTCGTAGGCCCAGCTACTGACGGCGACAAGGGCGATTAGAATGACTAGATCTCGGTAACGCATAACCTGAATAGTCGTCGACTCGCCCAACATATTCCATCCGGGTCCGGAGGGCTTCTTTCCCCACGGTCAAAGGTTCGAGCATGATTGAAATCTATCACTGGGAAGATGACCCAGACGCCGAACGATTGCTGGAGCTTCTGGACAAGAAGGGACTGGAGTACGAAGCCACGCTCCTGGACGCGGAAAACCCAAAGAGCAGGCCGTCCGCGACGTATCAGGGCAAGACATACTGGGAGCTTGACGAGCTCTGGACCGTGTTGATGGATGAGCAGTAATTAACGTTTTTGTGATCATGGGGCTGTAAGCTACGCCCACTATGAAAATCACTCGCACAACTACCTCATTCCCTTTGAGATCCACTCAAAACACCACTCCTCAACCTACCCAAGAAGAGAACTCCCCGCCGATGAACACCGCCGACAAGGTCGCGCTCGGTGGGACCCTCGTATCGATGGGTGGCCTGGCCACAAGTATCGGTACATTCATGTCTGCCGAAGCCGGCATGATCCCCATGTGGGGCAGCTCAGCTAAATGGGGCGGCTTGGGTGGTATGGCTCTCTTCGTCGGTGGAGCCGCGGTCGCCGGTATCGCCATACTGGCGAGTAAAGAGTCGTAACCAAAAGCAGACGTGCACGACAACGGCTATTCAGTCTATCGCTCCTCCCTTAGCGAGGCGGAACTCGATGAACTCAGAGATGAGGTCAATCGCCTAAACGACCATCGCGGGGTCGGACTCAGAAACAGCCTGGAGACGTCCATTCTGGTCGCACGCCACGTAAATAACGCCTTCGGTCTGAGACATCTTCTTCCGAATGCTCCCCGTGTCGTCCGCTGTATCATCTTCGACAAATCCCCCCAGTCGAACTGGAAGGTCGGCTGGCATCAGGACCTTAACCTGAAATCGGAAGATGGACAGATTTTGGAGCGCGACAAGCTGGGTTTGGTCAAAACGTTTCGGCTTCATCTAGACAAAACCAACGCGGAAAATGGAGCGCTGAGAGTCCTGCCGGGAAGCCACACCCTCGGTGCGCTCTCGGACGAAGAAAGACGCAAGCTTCAAACACCCGAAGTCACGGTGGACGCCGATGCGGGGGGAGTTCTCGTCATGAGCCCCCTACTGGTCCACGCCAGCAACCCCATGAAATCGAACTCGCGGCGCCGCGTCATCCACGTGGACTATTTGTAACAGAACCCCTGTCGCGCCAGGCAAAGAGCCATGATATACTCATCGGGCTTTATGATCGTTCCCGGCCATAATGGAGTCTTTGGAACCGCCCTTTCGCGCACATCGCGGGGCATGGCTATCTCTATGCAAGAGACGCCGCCGGATCCAAGTCACGCCGACGACTTCAAGCCCTCGGACATTCCCGAACGCCAAGCTCGAGCGGTGCAGCTTCTGAGCGATCCCACTCCCCTGAAGCCACAGGCGAAAGGGTTCTTGAAGACGGCCTGGGAGAGTGTCGCCGGCCTGACTCGAAATTTGGTGGGTCAGTTTCTGTACGGCGGCATACCTCAGCCGATGCCCGCCGAAGAGGCGAAGCATCTGGCCTCTCAAGAAAACCAGGCACTGATGGATGAGTTTGGTACGACCGACGACAACAAGCTGCACGCGCGGCTCGACAAAGCGGTTGGAATGGCCCACGACGCCCTGCCGAACGCAAACTTCTCCGGCAAGACGTGGATTCTGGACACCGATGAACAGCGCGGTCAGGCGAACGCCGACGGCTCCATCATCCTGAGCCGCGGCCTGATGAACCGCATCTCGGACGAAGAGCTACTTTTCGTGGTCGGCCACGAAATGGGTCACCTGGACGCCAAACACGACCCCCAAAGAATGGCCTACGAACAGCGACTGGCCACAGCCAAGAGCGCCGGAAAACAGGCCTACTTCGCCCAACGTATGATGGAGTTTTACCACGACGCCGAACGTCAAGCCGATGATTACGGCGTGAAAGTCCTAGAGTATCACGGTCTGGGCAAAGAACACGCGGTGGGTTACTTCATCCGAAAGATGACAGGGTTCGAGGGCGGAGACACGGCTTCGGAAACCCACCCCAGCGATGCCGCCCGCGCCTGGCGAGTGGCGACGGACAGCGAATAAGCTCTAGCCCGCGCGGACCACTCCTCCGGACTGACACTGTGAGGAGACATTGACCGCGTTGACCCGTGAAAGGTCGACCACCCCTCCACTCTTCGCAACGCCTTTCAGAGACATCACATCTCCACGAGCGGTCACTTGAGCACCCGATTCGGCTTCCGCCTCAAAGCTATCGCCGGCCAGGCCTTCGATATCGACTTTGGCTCCGGCCGACGCACAGACTCCGCGTAGTCCTGGGGCATCGAATGCCACCTGAATCGGAACCGAGGTAGAGAAAGACGTATCCCGCTTCGGCTTGACCACAAGAGTCCCGTTCACCACCTTTGTCTCAATCTTCTCCACCACGGAGGCTTCCGCGCTAACGGTGATACCGGAATGGGTCTTACCCAATACGACCCGTACGCCCACCACCGAAACATCCAGGCGGTCAAATCTCTCGCTGACTGTTCGCTCAACGCTCACCTTCTCACTCAAAACAGCGACACTCCATCTCCAAAATCGTCGTCCGAGAGTTGGACCTCGCCTCGGGGAGGGTGCTTGAAGTCGATGACGGCCAGGATCTCAAGCTTGCAGCCGCGATGTATCTCCGGCTCGGACAAGACGGTGAGATCGGGCAGTTCGGCCCGCAAGATATTGTGAAGCTCTTTGCGCAGTCGATTGTTCGTCAGAAGCACCAGTGGTCCGGGCTGGTCTAACTGAGCGAGTGCCTGCTTGATCAGCACCACGACCATGGCTTTCTGCTGGAGGTCCAGAGCGAAGAGCTGTTCGCTGCCGACATACCGTATCGACTCGATGAACATCTCTTCGATTCGGCGACCGACCCTGAGCGCTCGAAGCACGCCAGGCCTGGCTTGCAGCTCTTTGCATATCCAGGGTGAAAGTGCTGTGCGTGCGGCCGACAAAAGCGTTGCTCGATCCGGACCTTGGTCCCAAGCTAAAGCGATGGCTGTGAGGATCGTCTCCATTTCGCGAATGGAGACCCCTTCCTCAAGAAGACCGCCCAACACCCGATAAATGGTGGTCATGGGAATCCTCAAACGCTCCAGCTCGTCAGCCACCACCGACGACTCTGCTCGCACCTCGTCCACCAACTCCTTGACCAGGCCGAGGGTGAGAAAGTTAGGAGCTTGCTTGAGCAGGAACTCGACTAGCGGTTGTTGCCAATCTTGCTCGGGTAGCTCTTCGCGGGCCAGCAGGCCACCTCGAATCTCCAGAGTCCAACCTCCGTCTGCATCAGGCGCTAGAGTTGGCTCGGAGAGACTGAAGCCGACCCGTTCTAGGAAGGCCGCTCGAACCGTGGGCCAAGCACCTTTCACCTCTTCCAAGACGCTCTCTGGAAGACGAAGAGTGATGGTGTCAGGCCGGACTCTGGCAGCGCTCTTCCTCTTATCCGCCTTTTCAATATCGGTCCAGACTTTCCAGGCAAGAAACTTGCCCAGAGACATCCCGAAGCCCACCCGAGTCTCTCCGAGCAACTTGGCTTTGAGCTGCGGGTCAGCGACCAATTCCTTGAGCACGGACTCTACCGTGGACTGCAAAAACTGACTGTTGCGTCCCTCCAGAATCGGCTCGGCGGCCAGGATCTCTCCCAGGGTACGCTGCAGGGCATCGGATGGGGAGTTGTTTGGTTCGCTCATATTGACGAGGTTCGACTTGGAATAGAAAACCCTGCCCACGGCTTAACTGTGGACATCATTTAATATCTTATAGTAGCAGGGCGAAGTACCACCTGTTGGAATATTTCGAAATATGGGTGTTCGAACGATTTTGGTTGTCGACGATGAAGCCGTCGTCCGTGATTTGGTATCTAACTTTCTTGTTAAGTTGGGCTATGAAGTGGCCCAAGCGAGCGACGGCACGGAGGCACTCGTGGCCTTCGAACAGCTCGACCAACCGCCGGCTATGTTGGTGACCGATATCGTCATGCCCGAACTCGGCGGAGTTCAACTGGCCCAAATATTACGCCAAACTCATCCCAACTTGCGAGTCCTTTTCGTGAGCAGCTATCCGGATAAGAAAATCGGTGACGAAGAGCTGGCGAACCCCTTCAACGCTTACCTTGCCAAGCCGTTTTCACTGCGCAGTTTCGCCGCAGCCGTCAATCAGTTGTTGGAGGCCGGCACGGAGCGTGCGGGCTGAATCCACCCGGGAGCGCCTGCTCCGACATATCGAATCCTTTGCCGAACCGCGCAATCCGCTCAAGCATTCATCAGCCTGGGAATCCACGCAGGACTACCTCACCGACCAACTCCGGGAAATGGGTCGGGAAGTGTTGTTTCAAGATTTCTCGACGGAACTGATCAGCGATAACGGTGACCAGGTCATCGGGAGGAACGTCTTGGGTGAAGCGAAGCCCGAAGCGCATCTTGTCCTGGTGGCCCACTACGATACGGTGAACGACTCGCCCGGTGCGGATGACAACCTCTCGGCGGTGGCCGTTGCGCTCGAGGTGGCTCGCCACTGTCCAAATGTGCACGCCTTCTTTCCAGATCTCGAAGAGTTTGGGCTGCAAGGCTCTCGGCACTTTGTCTCTTCCGGTAAATGGAGCAAGCTCCCGGCTTTGGTGCTGGAAAGCGTTGGGTACTTGACTGAAGTCGCCGGCAGCCAGGGTTTCCCCGATGTCTTTCCGGCGGCTTTCCCGGACCACTTCCGATGGCTTGAAGAACGCGAATTCAAGGGCGACTTCTGGGCCCTTCTCCATCTCTCGTCAGATAAGCAGTTGGCCGAGTCGTTGGTCGACGAGCTTGGCTCCTCCACGCTCAGCCTGGAGGTCCCGCAGGCGTTGCTCCTCCGAGACGAAGGACAAGCTTTGCGAGATTTTGGGCGTTCCGATCACCTGGCCTTTTGGGAGCGGGGGCGACCGTGTTTGATGCTCACAGACTCAGCCAACTTCCGAAACCCGAACTACCACCTCCCCAGCGATACGCCGGAGACTCTAAACCTGACGGAAATGACCAGACTCACAGAGCGGCTGGTGCAGTGGTGCTCAAGACTCCCGCTCGCCGTAGGCTAGGAGACCGATGGCCACAAAGGATGGAATCGAGCCCAGCAAAAGCCAGCTTGGCAGCGGTTCGGCGAAGAGCACGGGAGAAACCAGCATCGGAAAAAGCACGGCCACAGCCGTGTTGCTCGGCACGACTTGAAGGGCGGTGCTTTTCGTGTAAGCGAACTGAAGCACCAGGAAAGCCACGATAGCAAGTAGGACCCAAACCGCTGCGGTCGCCCACCAGGCCTTGATGAGAGCTCCCCATTTGAGCACCAGCAAGTTGAGTCCACCGATCACCCCTGAAAGCGTGCCGAAGGCGAAACCGAGAAAGCGAGACTTTCTCAAAACCGACCATCCACACCAGAGCCCGGATACCCCCAGACTCAGACCCAGAATCAGACCCAATCGCTCGGGCTGAAATTCCGATTCTTCAAAGACCAGAGAGAGGCTACGCCAGCCGATCCAGGTGGTGCCTCCCAGGATCAAGACGAGAGCCGCCACGTGCCACCGGGTGACCGTTTCCCGTAGGACAAGAGAAGCGTAGAGGTAGAGCGGAACCAGGCCGAAGACTCCGAGGGCGGCGGCAAAAGTAGCGGGGCCGCGAGACAAGGAGGAAGCCAGGACAAAAGGAGCCGCGATGCACATTAAGATACCCAGCACCCAGACCAGAAAAGAGCCCACGGCCTGCCCCTTTAGCAAGCCTTTGGGACCGCTCTCGAACCAAACCGCTCCGCCTTTTTGCAGTCCCTGACCTAAGTTGTCCAGGGAAGCTGAAAGCAAGGCGAAGAGAAGAAACCAGAATGTGGTGGACATGGTTGGCTTAGGACAACTCGCTCAGGGCTTTCTCGAGGGCGTTCAGATCGACCGGACCGCGGTAAGCCAGCTTGCCTTCTCCATCTATTAAAAGCCAACAAGTCTGGTCGCTCCCACCGAGCATCCGGACCGAGACCTCGGAGCTGGGATCGGCCAAAACTCGGTCGGCGGCGGGATTGCGCTGCTGGACGAAGCCGGAGACTCCCTCGGGCCTGTGGAAAACGAGAAGGTTCCAGACTTCCACGTCTAGGCTTGCGGCCAAAGAGCGAGCCTCCACATCCTCGGAAGAGATGCGCTCCAGACATTCTCGGCACCCGGTGGCGGTGAGTACAATGAGGATGGGTCCGTGCCCTTGAGTGTAGGTCACTTGCTGCCGGTCTTTGTCCGGGAGCGAGAACGTGGGGACCGCATCCCCGATATTCAACGGCCTATTTGCCGCCGGATCCGGAGCAGTCACCGAAACGGCCAGGGGAGTCTTTGCCGGAGTTTCCGGGACCTCCTCACCCTGCTTGTCCGCCAGCAGGCTCACCACAAAGGCAACTCCCAAAAGGACCAACAAAAACTCGAACAGCCGTGATTTCTTCATCGCTCTCATGTTACTCTTTTCTGCTCTCGAGAGTCTACTCCAAGAGTTCCAGACAGGTCTCCAAAATCTCCTTGGCCGCATCGGGACGACCCATTCGAAGGGAGTTCTTCTTCATTTCCGCCAACCGCTCAGAGCCCAACAAACTCTCGATCTTGTAAGCCAGCGTCCGCGGCTCGTAAGACCAGACCCCCACCCCTTCCTGCAAAAGATGATAGGTGTTCCGCTCTTCCTGACCAGGAAGCGGGTCCACAACCACCCAGGCCAGTCCTTTGACAAACGACTCCCAGGTCGTCAGACCACCGGGCTTTCCGATCATCAGGTCGGCACAAGTCATGTAATCATCAAAGCGTTCGGTGAATCCGATCGCGTGAATCTCAGGACCTCTGCCGTTGAATGAGAGGATCTTCTCTTCCACTTCTCTTCGCAACTCCTCGTTGCGTCCACAGGCGGCAACCGTTTGCAGTGGGGTCCGAACTGAGGCGATCGCGTCCAGCATATCGGCCAGCTTGGTGCTGCCGAGTCCGCCGGCGGAGAGGAGCAGAGTCGGCAGATCGGCTTTGAGCCCCAGATCGGAAGCAACCTGTCGACGGTCCTTTTGCTCGGCGAAGATCGGATCGGTGGGAATCCCGGTGACCGAGACGGCGCGCCCCGAAACCCCGAAGGAGCGCAGGTAGGCCCGCGCTTCCGGGACGGCCAGGAAGTAGTGGTCGGAGGGCGTGCCCAGCCACATTCCGTGGACGTCGAAGTCGGTGACCACAGTTGCCAGGCAGTAGCTTCCCCTCCCTTTCTCTCGTCGCTGATAGGCCAGGCTGGCGGGCAGGAAGTGAGTACAGAGAACCAGGTCCGGTTGAGCCTCCTCGAGATAGTCGTGAAAGCGCCCCGCACTCACTTCCTCCAGTGCCATCCGAATGGAGTCGGGTCGAAACGGTTTATCGGTCCAGTCGAAGAGCCAGCTAAAGACTTGGGGAGCCTTGGCCACCATGTCCAGGTAAGTGTCCCGATAGAGCTTTTGAAAGGCACGAGGCATCATCTTCAAGACGTCCACGTGTTCGATGGTCAGAGGCAGGTCGATCGCGGCTCGCTCCAGGGCTTGGGCAGCCCTGACGTGCCCTGCTCCCACCGAAGTGGAGCAGACGACTATTTTGGGCTTTGGCACTGTTCAAGTACCTCGGGGTTGACGATAGCTTGGGGTTCTTCGCCCCGCAGAACCGCCACCAGGTTTTCAGCCGCCATGGTCGCCATCTTGGCTCGGGTAGCCAAACTGGCGCTGGCCGCGTGAGGAGCCAGAACAACGTTGAGACGATGAAGTCCGGGGTGAACTTGCGGCTCCTTCTCAAAAACATCGAGCCCGGCACCCGCGATCTCCCCGGACTCCAGAGCCTCCACCAACTGCTCTTCGTTCACTACCGCTCCGCGAGCCGTATTGATCAGAAATCCCGTCTTCTTCATGAGATGAAGCTGCTCCCGTCCTATCAGATGGTGAGTGGAAGGGCGATACGGGACGTGGAGGGAGACGAAGTCCGAGCTCTGGAGTAAATCGGAAAAACTCACTTTCTCGCCCCACTTCGAAGTCTCGGGAGCTGTCTCTCCGCTATACAGGACCTTCATATCGAACCCCGTTGCACGTCGTGCCACGGCCTGTCCGATCTTGCCGAAGCCAACGATGCCGAGCGTCTTGCCGTGGACATCGGCGCCCATCATCATCTTCGGCCCCCACCACTCCCACCGGCCGTCCTGCACAAAGCGGTGACACTCCACCACCCGCCGAGCCGCGGCCATCAGAAGAGCCCAGGCGAAATCGGCGGTGGTATCGGTGAGCACTCCCGGGGTGTTGCAAACAGCCACCCCGCGTCGAGTGGCCTCGGGCACGTCGATGTTGTCGTACCCCACGGCCATGTTGCTGACCACCTTCAAGCGGCGAGCCCGCTCGAACACCTCGCCGTCGATCTTCTCGGTGAGGATGGAGAGGATGGCCTCGGCATCCTCCACGCTGGAAAGCAACTCCTCGCGACTCGGCGGTCCGTCATCAGCCGGACAAGTGACATCGAGCCCCTGGCCTTTCAGGTAGTCGAGCGCCTGATCCGGTATGGGGCGAGTCACATGAACTCGCAAGTTTCTATCCGCGGTCATCGGCCTTCCCGTTGGGGAGGACCACCCGGTTTCGACCGTCTTTCTTCGCTTGATAAAGAGCCTTATCGGCGCACTCCACCAACTCCCCCACCGTCTTACCGTGCAGCGGATACTGAGAAACCCCCAGAGAGGCCGTCACGTAGCCCGGAGCGCACCCCCGAATGGGGAAATGATGTTTCTCCACGGCGTGCCGAACCGATTCCGCGAGCTTTCCGGCCAGCTCCAACTCGCAATCCTCGAGGATCAGTCCAAACTCTTCTCCGCCGTAGCGAGCTAGATACTGCTTCCCGGAGAGTCGATCTCCGGCGACTTCGGCAAGCTTAATGAGCACCCGGTCTCCCGTCTGGTGCCCGTGAGTATCGTTGATCGACTTGAAGTGGTCAAGATCCAGCATAATCAGAGAAAACGGCACTTCCTTGCCCACCAACTCCTCCAACAGACTGTCGAATTTCCGCCTATTATAGGCCCCGGTGAGGGCGTCGCGGTCGATCATCTCCTTGAGGTTTTGGTTGGCCAGGAGAAGTTGCTGAGTCTTCTGTTCCACCATGCTCTCCAGGGAACGATTGAGCCTCTCCAACTCCGCGTTAGCTTCCCGTAAAGAGGCGTTGAGCTCTTTCTCCCGGCCCAGAGCGGCCCTGGTCTTGCGGTTGGTGACTTGCAGGATTCCGAGAGCGAGCTTGGGGTCCAGGGCGATAAAAGACTCGAACTGCTCTCTGGAAAGGCCGAAGAGTTGACATGGAGAGGCAGTGGTCACCGTGGCCGTTCGGGGCAGGCCGTCCAGGAGACCAATCTCCCCTAAAACGTCCCCCGCCTGAAGCATGAAGACCTGATGGTCGGCTTCGGTGGTGACCTCAAGACTGCCCTCGATGATGAGGTACATCTTGTCGCCGACGTCGCCTTCCTTAAACAGGACGATGTCCGCCGCACATTCGGCGATCTCTCCCACGGCCACCAGCTCGTTGAGTTGAGAATCGGAAAGACCCTCGAATATCTCCAGCTCCGATAGTCGCTGGAGGGCTTGCTGTAAAGAGACTTGATCCTGCATGGCGTGCTGCTTCGCACAGGCCGGCCCCGGTGCCTGTCTCGTCTTATCTAACCAGTTTCAGATCTGCCTGACTAAGGGCAAGGAGCCGTCTTGAGAGTGTGGAACCACCTTCTCTTAAACCCAGATGATGCCTGGGATAAGTTGAATGCGGAGGCATTATGACGTTCTTCAAGTCTCTACCCAAGCTCGCGGTTCTAATTCTCTTATTTCCCGTGGTTTTGTGGCTCCATTTCGCCGAAGTCGGGGGCCCCTGGCCCCTCTTCATCGCTTGCTGCCTGGCCATCCTGGGAACTGTTACTCTGATCGGAAAATCCACGGAAGAGATTGCTCTCTACACCGGCCCGGTCATCGGCGGTCTGATGAACGCCACCTTCGGCAACGTAACGGAACTGATCATCGCCTTCTTCGCTCTCAAATCGGGACTTCACGAGATCGTCCGCTCCTCCATCACAGGCTCGATTCTGGGCAACCTGCTGTTAGTGTTGGGAGCGGCGATGCTCTACGGCGGAATGAAGCACTCCACCCAGAAGTTTAATCAGACGGGTGCCAGCGTCAATATCGGGATGCTGGTGCTGACCGTCATCACACTGGTTGTGCCGAGCTTCATTCCTCTGGCTCACGGGATGGACCCGACGCTCCCTGCATCTCAGGTAGTGCCGCTGACCGAGAAAGCCTCACTGGTCGCGGCCATCGTACTTCTTTTTATCTATGTCCTGAGTCTGATTTTCAGCCTGAAGACTCACCGGTTTCTTCTCATGCCCACCTCCGAACATCACGAAGAACCGCAGTGGAGCAAAGCTCAGGCCATCGGAGTGCTTTTTGTATCGACGATTCTGGTGGCGTTTCTCAGCGACGTCTTTGTGGAGGCCATCAACGGCTTGCTGGCCGAGGTGGCAATCAGCAAACTTTTTGTGGGTGTCGTGGTGGTGGCCGTGGTGGGCAACGCCGCGGAAGGCTCGGTGGCCATTTGGGTGGCCAGGGACAACAAGATGGACCTATCCTTTCAGATAGCGATGGGTTCGTGTCTGCAGGTGGCCCTGATGGTCGCACCGGTCCTGGTCATCGCCTCTTTCTTGATGGGCAATCCGATGACGCTAGCCTTCAACGTCTTCGAACTGTTCTTCTTAGCAGCGGGTGTGGCCATCGCCGCCTTCGCTCTCATCGACGGGGAGTCGAACTGGCTCGAGGGGGCGATGTTCTTGGCCGTGTACGCCTTCTTCGCTCTGGTTTTCTGGTTTCACCCGTAGGCCGCACGACAGGCGGCTACGAACGCTGTCTACGTGAGCGAAAGGAAAGACCGCCTTCCCCGAGAGGCGTTGGAAGAGATTTGCACGGGCTTTGGTCTGGTCGCTTCGGACTTGGCGGAGTTGGACGCGTTCGAAAATTTCGTGTTCGACTGCGGCGAGACGGTCTTGCGAATCACCCATAAGTCTCATCGACTCCCGGAACAGGTGGAGGCGGAGATGGAGTGGACCGACTTTCTGAAAGCCAACGGATTTGGCGTGGCCACTTCCCTATTCTCGCCCTCGGGGCAGCGCATCGTGCAAACCGGCGACCGGGAGTTTCTGGGTGTGCTTCTTCCTCGAGTCTGTGGCGACTCCGTGCACGGGCTGGAAAACGCCGACCACTGGACACCGGCACTGTTTCGGCTATGGGGCAAGACCGTGGGTCGGCTTCATTCGACCACTCGAAGCTTCCAACCCACGGGCCCCACCAGACATCACTGGAACGAAGACCGATACCTGGCCAACTGGCCCAGATATGTCGGAACCAACTACCCTCATCTTCAGGGACCTTGGACGCAGCTGATAGGCCGGCTCGAAGCCCTACCCCGGACACCGGATAACTACGGCCTTATCCATGGCGACCTGCACTCTAAGAACTTCTTCATCGACGGCGACTCGCTTCAGTTTTTCGACACCGACGACTCCCATTACAACTGGTTTGTCTACGGAGTCACGACGATCTTCCTGTCAGTGGCTCACAACCCGATCTGCCGTGATGACCCGCCCGCCTTTGTGAAGGATTTCGCCCGTCACTTCTGGGCCGGATACCAGTCCGAGTTCCAGCTGGCTGATTCCGAGGTCGGCCGACTCCCACTCTTTCTCAAGCTCCGACAGTACCTGCTCTTGGGAGCGGTGTTGCACAAGTGGGATTTTCACAAGCTTGAAGGCGAGAAGCTTCTATTAGTGGAGCGGTTTCGTCAAGATGCGGAGGACGAAGGATTACCACTTGGGATGACCTCGGAAGACTGGTTGGGCACTTTTGAGCAGGTAGATTGAACCACGGAGGGCACCGAGGACACAGAGTTTGATCCCTTTATTCTCCGTGCCCTCGGTGTTCTTTGTGGTTATCTACTTCACCACAAACCGCCCGGTGGCCGTGCGACCGTACACTTCGGGTGAGTACATCTCTTCGGCCTTGAGGGGCGGAAGGACGTATTCGCCGGGAGTGGTGGCAAGCGCCGTGTAGGTGTAAGTGTAGACGCCGGGGTAGACCAACGAGGCAAACGCTTCCACCCGCTCGTCGCGGAGGTTTTCGTGTTCGTACCAGTGCCACCAGTACCACCATCCGCCTTGCTCGACATCGCCGCCGTGGGAGGTGGGTGGGGTGCCTTGGAGAGCGGGGTTGAGCGGCTCGAGTCCGGCGGGGAGTTGGTCTACCAGGGCTACGTGATAACGGCGCTCGGGGGCCACCATCGTCAGGGTCACCTCGACCTTGGCCCCGGCTTTGACTTCCCAGTCGCCGTTCTCGAGTTGCTTGACGTCGGCTTCATCGTCCAGTCCTTTGTAGGAACGTTCGACCATAAAACCCCGGCTTTCGGCGGGCAGTCGCAGGCTCTTGGGAGCGTACTTCATGCCGATGCGGTAGTAGAGTCGGCCCGCCCCTTGCTTCTGCACGATGAGGTCGGCGTTGTCTTCGGAGACTTTGGCCATGGGGACGTGCAGTTGGGCTTCCTTGTTGGAGCGGCCTTCGAACTTCTCTTCACCCAGGAAGGTGCTGTCCA
>Ga0207914_100095_pt1 | contig 47763 bp, 47 predicted proteins | sample DeeseametaMP2497_FD_184171 | JGI IMG/M metagenome (GOLD analysis project Ga0207914, IMG submission 184171) | Marine microbial communities from East of Antigua and Barbuda, Atlantic Ocean - MP2497 (SPAdes) | ecosystem: Environmental > Aquatic > Marine > Oceanic | place: East of Antigua and... | reverse complement strand
CCGGCCCGACAATCCGACGTTGCCGATCACGTCCACCGGGATTTGGGATGGCAAGCCTGCCAACACCCGTATGTGGATGGTGGACGAGTGGATACCTTTTCGCCGTGCCACTTTGCTCACCGGGGAAGGCGGGTCGGGAAAATCCCTTGTTTCGCAGCAGCTCGCAACGTGCGCCGCGCTGGGCCTGCCTTTCATGGGCGTGAAAACTCGCCAAATGAAGGCGCTCTACATCACGTGCGAGGACGATCTTGGCGAACTGCATCGCCGCCAGGAGGGGATTTGCAGCGCGCTTGGTACAAGCATGTCGGAGCTGGATGGAAACCTGTTCTTCCTGTCCCGGTGTGGCCAGATCAATAATTCGCTTCTGCATTTCGCAAATGACGGCGTTGAACAGTCCCAATTCTATCATGACATTGCGACCTTTGCTTGGAACAATCAGCCTTGCTTTGTGGTGCTGGATAACATCGCGCATCTGTTTGAGGGCAACGAGAATATCCGTAACCATGTCGCGATCTTCTGCAACGCCATGGAGGCGCTCGCGAAAGAGGCGATGGCGACCGTTCTATTCCTTGGGCATCCCGCCAAGGCCGCTGGATCGCAATTCAGCGGCTCCACGGCGTGGGAAAATCAGGTGCGGTCCCGCCTCTATCTGTCGCGCCCCGATGGCGATGAAGGCACATACGACGATGACGCGCGTGTCCTGACCAGAGCGAAGTCGAACTATGCCAAGACCGGGGATGCCATTAAATTCAGGTGGAAGGATTGGGCCTTTGTTGAAGCGATCGACACGGGTGAAAGCTGGTATGAGCAAGTCGGTAACACCGGCAAGGCGACGGGCGAGAACAAGCTGTTCCTCGCCTGCCTTGCTAAAGCCACCCAAGAGCGGCGCGCGCTAAGTCACAGCCCCCATGCAGGCAACTATGCGCCGAAGGTCATGGAAGGGATGCCCAGCGCCAAGGGGCTGAAAAAGGAAGCCCTGCGCATGGCAATGGAGCGGTTGCTGCACCTTGGCGAGATCATGGCCGATCAGCCCCTTTGGGCGGGGCAGGACCGCAAGTGGATGAAGGGCATCGCAGTGGCAAATCAGGACTGCGGGACGGTTGCGGGACGGTTCCCGAACCATCCCGCAAATCAAGGTCAAGTCATTGAAAACACTTGCGGGACGGTTGTGCGGGACGGTTTGCGGGACGGTTCAGACGATGTGCGGGACGGTTCTAGCCAAGTCTTTGATTTTGCTTGCGGGACGGTTGCGGGACGGTTGCGGGAAGGTTCCGGGGCTTCGGGTGTGCAGGGGAGCCCCCCTATAGGGGGGCTTCCCCTGCCCCCCAATCCCGAAGCGGATGACATCATCTGGGACAGTGCCGAGGAGGAGGACCAGTGATGGGCAACACCACTCCGGCACGGGTGCGGGCGCTGGCAAGGGAGGTGGGCAGGCTGCATCCCGACTGGCGCAACCCTGAACGCTACTTCGAGCGGCGGGACGAATTGAGGCGCGAGCTTCACCAACTGGCAAACGCGATGGAGCAACGTCATGGCTGATTGGCCCTACAACACCACAACGTGGAAGCGACTGCGCGAGGCTCACCTGTCGCTGTACCCCATGTGTGAGGGATGCGAGGCCATGGGGCGCATGGCGATGGCGAACACGGTGGACCATCGGGTGCCGATCAAGGCGGGAGGCGATCCGTTCCCGTCTCATGATGGGCTGGCAAGCTACTGCCCCGGATGCCACAGCGCCAAGACGGCGCGTGGTATCGAAGCGGGAGCGGTGCGGACGAAGAAGCCACGGCGCGGATGCAATCCCGATGGATCGCCGCTGGACACGGCTCATCCGTGGCATGAAAAATCTCTCAGGGCTGATCAGTCCAGACCGATCTCGCTCATCTCTTTAGAGTTAGTTTCCAAACGGTTAGGCGAGGATTTCGGCTGATGGGACGTCGTGGACCCGGCGCATCGCGGATGAAGGCGGCCGCCGCGTCGGCGCCGGTGGACCAGTCGGGCAGCTATGGGCTGTTTGCCGAGTGGGAGCCGCCCAAGCCTGAGCCGCACCCGTGGGAGGACGAAGGATATTCCCGTGCCGAGCGGGTTATCGCCTTTGTCGAGTCGCTGCCGATAACGAAAGGCTTTGGGGCTGGCGAGCGCGTCCAGCTTCTGACGTTTCAGATCGAATGGATCATGGCGATCTACGGCACCGATGCCGACGATCGCCGCCGCGTCCGCACGGGCCTGTTGAGCGTGGCGCGCGGGCAGGGCAAGACGGTGCTGGCCGCGATGTTGTGCCTGGCGCATCTTGTCGGCCCGGAGGCGGAGCCGCGCGGCGAGTGTTACAGCGCTGCGGCCACGCGCGACCAGTCGGCGCTGATCTTCGCCGAGATGGAGGCCATCATCCTGCAAACCCCGTGGATCGCCGCCCGCGTCAACGTGCAGCGGTTCCACAAGCAGATCGAGGACATGGAAACCGGATCGAAGTTTCGCGCGCTGGCGAGCGATGGCGCGTCGGTCCACGGCCTCGCATCGTCCTTCGTCGTCTGCGATGAGCTGGCGCAGTGGAAGAAACGCGAGCTGTTCGACGTGCTGCGCACCTCCATGGGCAAGCGCCGCGAGCCGTTGATGCTGGTCATCGGCACCCAAAGCCCGCACCCCGAAAATCTCATGTCCGAGCTGGTCGATTATGCCGATCGCATCGCCAGCGGTGAGATTGACGATCCCAGCTTTCACGGCGTCGTGTATGCCGTGCCGGAGGACGCGGACCCCTATGACCCGGATAATTGGCGGCTTGCCAATCCGGCCATGGGTGTTTTCGTGTCGCAGGAACAGCTTGCCGACGAAGCGGCGCGTGCGAAGCGGATGCCGACATTTGAACCGGCTTTCCTCAACCTCCACTGCAACATGCGGGTGGACGCGGAGCCGAAGGCGATCAACCCGGCTGAATGGCAAGCCTGCGGCGGTGCCGTCGATCCCGACACGCTGCGCGGGCGTCCCTGTTTCGGCGGCCTCGACCTGTCCAGCGTGCGCGACCTGTCATCGCTGGTCCTGTATTTCCCGGAGGACGGCGGCGCGGTGCTGGCGTGGTTCTGGTGTCCCAAGGCGGGGCTGACGGCCAAAGAGGAACTGGATCGCGTTCCGTATCGCACATGGGCCAATCAGGGCCATATCGAAGCCACACCGGGCAGCGCGATCGACAAGGGGTTTATCGCCCAGCGCATGGCCCAGGTCGCCAGCATGTTCGACGTGAAGGGCATCGCCTTCGATCGCTACGGCTTTCAGGATTTGAAGAATATCCTCGATCGCGAGGGCGTCGATTTGCCGCTGACCGAGTGGGGCCAAGGGTTCCTGTCGATGGGGCCAGCGGTCAATGCGTTCGAGGTCGCGCTGTTGGCGGGCGAGCTGCGCCACGGGATGCACCCTGTGCTGCGCTGGAACGCGGGCAATCTGATCTTTGACACGGACCCAGCGGGCAACCGAAAGCCAAACAAGAGCCGCTCAATCGACCGTATCGACGGCATGGCGGCTCTCATCATGGCTTGTGGGCTTGCGGCAAAGGATGAAGGGCCGGAAGTCTATCGTGGAAGTGGGATCGCTTGGATTTAGTCCCCCCAAGCCGATATTTTATAACTGTCGCCCAAGTCGATAGATTTCGCGAGCACGGTAAAGCAAAAGCTGTCAGGTGTTTGCCTGTGCTCGATCGCAATAACCTCAGCGTGGCCGGAGTTTCCGCCCGCCATCCAGTGCAATACTTCGCCGGTCTCAGGTTTGACATCAAACTGCACAGTTTCAGCGTAAGTTTCACCGTCATCTATCACTAAGTAAGCGCCGATCGTCATGTCAGTTTCTCCCTAAGAATAACTCGTATCGCTTCCGGACGCGAAGGGCGCGGCTCCGGCATTTGAGCAATCCATGCATCAAGCGCCGCCAGATCGGACGGATATAGCTTAACATGAACACCGATCCCGTGCGTCGGAGGGCGTCCTCTTTTTCGTGTATCTGCTATTGTGTCGGCCATGACTAACGTGTATCTGAAAATACGAGCCGAGGGAAGGCTGCAACCTTCCACCCGGCTCTAACCGCAACCGTCGCTTGGAGACGATCATGGCTGACACCCCTCTACGGGCGGACTCCGTCCGTGCCAATCCCATTGCGCGCCGCGACATGCTGGCCGCCGCCTTCGTAGCCAGCGCCGCGCTTGCTGCGCCTAGCATCGCCGCTGCTGCCGCACCTATGAAGTCCGCCACGCCTGAGTGGGAAGACCCTGCAACGGTATCACGCCGGGTCGATGGTGATTTCTGGCGAGCATATGACCGGCAGAAACGTATCTATTCCCGGTGGATGCAGTCCTATGCCGCGCTGGAAGGCTCGCCAAACGGCGATAAAATGATCGACCGTTGGTGCAATCTTCACCACGAAGCCGAATGCAAGATGCTTCGCGCGCCGACAAAAACACTCTCCGCTCTTCATGCTAAGTTACACTCCGCCACGCCGTCGGAGTTCGATTTTAACGCTAGTCCTTCCGATGACGGGTTCTCTCTTGCCGACATCGTGCTGTTCGACATCGAGCGGATGATGAAGGCGGAGTATCAGGCATGAGCTTCAATTTCGCATTGCCGCCGGTGCCGCGCTATCTGCGCCCGGAAGATCGATCCGCAGTAGAGGCCCAAATCGAGGCCCTCATTGCGCTGCTGGATGATGAGGATGGCGACCCCGATTATGAGCCAGAGGATGACCAAGGCATCGACGACGTGCCACATGATCAAAGGCACGATCTCATCCCGGTGTACGGCGTCGACCAGACTGGCGGCCCGGTGAACTACGCTACAGCTTGCCGCGAATGGCTGAGCAAACGTGATCGCGAAGCCGCTTGGCAAAACCTATTGACGCGAGCAATATAATTGAATACCTGTTGATTATTCCAATAGGAGTTTCAAATGGATTATCAGCTTACGACCGTGGCTGCATGTCGAGTAGCTCGCCTCGATCGGCAGCGGTTCAACGAGTATGTTGCGGGCGGCGATTACACCTGTGCGCCGAAGACAATTCCAGGCCGATCGCGTTTGTTCGACGAGGCCGACATGATCGCGCTTTGCATCTTCGCACAGGAGATCGAAGGGCAAATGATGAAGCCGCTTATGGCCGGTCTAAACGCGGAAGCTGTTTTGGCAGCGTTGCGCAAGCGCCCTGACGCCGACCATCTCACCTTCGCGCATATCTGGCAGGAGCCGATGCTGCGGCTTTTGGTGGATAAGCCACTGCCTGCCGGGGAGAATCTCGTCGGCAAATCGGTGATCCGCTACACCGTCTATGACATTGCCGCAGTGCGAGCAGTCGTACGCAAAGGTGTCGAGCAAGAACGGGCGATCATCGGACCCGACGACTGATGTTCAAAGGCTCCCCTTCCTTTGCGGCTGCTGCGGCGCAGCCAATAGCGAAAAGCCTGATGCCTGGGGAGCCGCGCGCTCGCGTGTTGATGAAAAGGCTCAATCAGGTGCCGCCGCACCGATCTTCGTTGCCGATCGGACCAAGCGGTCTGGCTGGCCGCGCTCCCAAGTTTCGACCGGCATATGCGGGTCGGAAATCCATCGTCGTGAGACAGACGGTAATCACCGTGCGGAGGGCTTTGGCCCTCCGCCAGTTTGAAGGATGTAAAATGAAACTGAGTGAACTCCTCGAAAAGCGGGCGGCGGCGTTCGCTCGTATGAAGGCCGCGCAGGACGAAGGCGGCGAAGCCTTCGACAATGCCGAAACCGAAGTCCGCGACCTCGACGCGCAGATCAAGCGCGCCCGGTCGATCGACGATATGGAGCGCCGCGAGGCCGGTACTCCCCTGCATGGTGATCGCCAGCTCGACACCGAAATCCGTACGCGTTTCAGCCTTGCCCGCGCCGTCGCCGGTGCCGCTGGACTGACCGTCGATTGGGGTTTCGAGCGCGAAGTGCAGCAGGAATTGCAGCAGCGTTCGGGGCGTCAGGCGAAGGGCGTATTGATCCCGACCGAAATTTTCGAGCGGCGGGTGCTGACTTCAACCGGCGACGGCGCGGCGATCGTGCCGACCGACCATCGCCCCGAACTTTACATTTCCGCCCTGACCGCCGCCAGCGTCGTGCGTGGCCTTGGCGCTACTGTTTTGACCGGCCTGACCGGCAATCTCGACATCCCGCGTGAAGCTGCCTCGCCCGCCATTGGCTGGGTCGCGGAAAATTCACCGTTGCCGAAGGGCGATCCTGATTTTGACAGCGTTACCCTGTCGCCCAAGCACGCCGGTGCGATCTCCGAATGGTCGCGCAACATGGTCATGCAATCGTCGCCCCAGGTCGAGCAGCTGCTGCGCAACATGCTGGCGCGCGACATTGCGCTGGCGATCGACCGGGCGTCGATCAAGGGCGGCGGCGCGAATGAGCCGAATGGCGTCCTCTCGACCCCTGGTATTCAGACAGTGGCCTATGATGGCACGGCGTTCGCCCTGACGAACGCAACGGCGGAAATGATCGCAGCGGCGGACATCGTTAATGTCGATGCGAGGCGATCGTTCCTTGCCACCAACGGCGTGAAAAAAATGGCGTTGAAAATGAGGGATGCAAACGGCCTTCCAATCCCCGCGTCGGCTCTTTTCCACAACGAGCCAGTAGCGTTCAACAATCAGGTGCCGAGCGACCTTGGCACCGGGACCGATGAGCACGGCCTGATCTATGGCGACTGGTCGGAATTGCTGATTGGCATCTGGTCGGAGCTGGACATTCTGGTGAACCCGTATGAGTCCACGGCTTACGCCAAGGGCAACATCAGCATCCGTGCTATGGCGACCGTCGATTGCGCCGTGCGCCATCCTGACGCCTTCGTATCGGCAACCGGCGTCGAGGTGGAATAATGACGTCGGCGGCAAGCATCGAGCGGCGGGCGTTCACCGAGCTTCGCGCAAGCGGGCGTCGGCTCGAAGGCTATGCCGCTACCTTTGGCAGCGAGGCGCGCATCGGCTCGATCGTGGAAACGATCGAGCGGGGCGCGTTTCGTGCATCGTTGGGCGAGGATATTCTTGCCCTCATGGATCATGACCCGGCCCGTGTGCTTGGTCGTACCCGTTCCGGCACGCTGCGACTGAGCGAGGACACCCGCGGCTTGTCCTTCTCGCTCGACCTGCCCGATACGCAGTCGGGTCGCGATGTGCTGGAGCTGGCGAAGCGCGAAGACCTTGGCGGCATGTCGTTCGGCTTCATCGTCCCCAAAGGTGGCGATAGCTGGAATGGCGAACGTCGATCGCTGCGCACGGTGATGCTGCGGGAAATCTCCGTTGTGTCGTCTTTCCCGGCCTATCCCGACACCAGCCTTGCCTTGCGCTCCCGCCCGTTCCCTGCGGCGAACGAAGAGCGCCGTCGCAGGCTCATCATTGCGGAGCTGGGCGTATGAGCATCATGAACCGCATGGCGGCTCTGTTCGGCTATGAAAAGCGGGCCGACGATCCTTCGTGGGCGGCGCTTGCGCCCAATGTCGGCGCGTCGTCCGCCATGTCGGTGCGGGCAGCGGAAAACCTGTCCACGGTGCTGGCCTGCTCTACGGTCATTGCCAATTCGCTGGGTTGCATCCCGGCGCTCGTCTATCGGCGTGAGGGTGAAAATCGTGTCGAGGCGGCAAATCATCCGCTGTTGCGGCTGACGCGCCTTGGCGTGACTGACGAAATGACGTGGCCCGACTTTGTGGAGCATCTTGTCGCGTCGGCGTTGCTCACCGGCAATGGGCTGGCCGAGATCCTGCGCAACGCGAATGGCAGCCTTTCCGGGCTGCGCTTCATTCCGTGGAGCTGGGTGACGGTGGCGCAGCTTGCGTCGGGCAGACTGGCCTATGACGTGTCGGACGGTCGCGGCAAAAGCTGGCGGTTGCTCAGTGGCGAGGTGATCCATCTGCGCGACCGCACCGACGATGGCAGGATAGGGCGTTCGCGCCTTAGCCGCGCCGCTGACGCGGTGGCGGCGGTTTCTGTAAGCAACACCTTTGCGCGCACATTCCTCGATCGCGGAGCGTCTCCCAGCGGCGTGATTGAGGTGCCGGGGACGTTGACGCAGCCTCTTCGCGACTCGATGCGCCAGCAAATGAAGGACCGGCATAGCGGCGCGGCTAACGCTGGTTCGACGCTCATTCTTGATGGCGGGATGCAGTGGAAGGCATCGCAGATCAGCCCGGAGGACGCGGAGCTGTTGGAAACGCGGAAATTCGGCGTCGAGGAAATCTGCCGCCTGTTCCAAGTCCCGCCGCCGTTGGTGCAGGACTACAGCCACAACACCTTTACCAACTCCGAAACCGCTGGCCGGTGGTTCGCCATGTTTACGCTGGCCCCTTGGGCGCGAAAGATCGAGGCCGAGTTTGCGCGCAGCGTATTCCCTAGCGGCGGCCCCTATGAGCTGGAGCTTGACCTGTCCGGCTTCCTGCGCGGCGATCCCGCAACCCGTTGGCAGGCCCATGCCGTAGCGCTCCAGCACAAGGTGCTGGACACCAACGAAGTGCGCCAGATCGAAGGGTGGAACCCACGCAAGGAAGAGCCGAAGCCTGATAATGTGCCGCCGATCGACCCGGCCCTACCGCCGAAGCCTGAGCAAACGTAGGAGTCTGAAAATGCCTGACGTTGTGACCTTGAACGAAACCAAGTTGTTTCTGCGGGTCGATCATGACGACGAAGATACGATCATCGTCACCATGATTGGAGCGGCAACCGATGCCGTTCGCGACGTGGCGGAAGCATGGGACGGCACGGGCGATGCGCCGGCGCGGCTCAAAATGGCAGTGCTTACGCGCGTAGCGATCATGTTCTATGACCGGGCAAGCACCGCGCCAGGTGCCGGCGAGGATCGCCTGTTGCTTCCCCTGCGGACGTTGGAGATTTGAAGATGGTAGCGCGTAGGGCCACTTTTAAACAGGCTGACGCGACCCGCGCCTTGCGCGCCGCTGTCGCTGCCGGGCTGCGCCCGAGCGGCTACAAAATTGACCCATCGGGCGCGATCGTTGTGATGCTAGCTGAAGGACTGAGCGGGAAGGCGGCCAACGCCAACCCTTGGGATGAGGAACTCATGCCATGACCAACAAGCGCCTGCGCTCGAATCGCTTCCTGCCTGAATATGTCTCTATGTTCAAAGACCGACATGGGAAGGAGCGGTTGCGGTTCCGCCGAAAAGGCTATCCTTCGCAATATTTCACAGCCCCGCTAGGCACTGAGGCTTTCCGAGAGGAATACCACCGCTTCAACAGCCCCGAGGCGGCATCGCAGGCGGTTGAGGATGCTCATTCTGCGCGGCTCATTCCCGGCAGCATCGGCGACTTGTTGCGGCGTTACTTCGCCGTTCCCGAGCGTCTTGGCCCTAGCGATGTGACCCAAACGAAAGTGCGGCAAATCCTCGAGCGGTTTGCAGAGGGCCGAGAAGGGCGCCCAGTGAAAGGCGTGAGCTTCGAGCATATCGACGCGATTATCGCCAAAGCACGTGTCAAAACTGTGGATGCCAAAGGCCGGAAGGTCGGGGGGCATGAGGCGGCGCGCAAGCTACGTAAGGAGCTGCGTCGGTTTTTTGCGTTTGCTCGAAAGCTGGGCTGGATCGCGATAAATCCGGTTGATGATTCGCAGCCCGTAAAGGTTTCGCCTAGCGAACGCTCGACAGGCTTCTATACATGGACCGAGGATGACATTGCCGCCTACCGCGCGCGATGGCCCTTGGGAACGAAGCAACGGCTCGCAATGGAGCTGATGCTTTGGACCGACCAGCGTAAGGTTGATGCCATCCATCTTGGCCGCCAGCACGTCCGACAGGGCAAATTCGCTATTCGTCAGACGAAGACTGGCAAGCTCCTCACGCTGCCGATCGCGCCGCCTCTAGCGGCCGCGATCGCCGCTATGCCCGCATCCAACGCGCTATGCTTCATTGTTACCGAATGGGGGAAGCCGTTTTCCGTGAAGGGATTTGGGGGATGGTTTCGCGAGCAGTGCGATGCGGCCGGACTGGACAAATGTACCGCCCACGGCCTGCGGAAAGCCACCATGCGTCGCATGGCAGAGTTGGAGATGCCCAACAAGACGATGAAATCGGTGAGTGGCCACACCAAGGATGATGAGGTCGCTCGCTACACTCAGGCGGCTAATCAGGAGCGCTTGGCGGACAGTGCGATTCGGCAACTTGTCGAATGGGAAAAGTCTAACCCGCTCCCAAGGTTAGACGCCAGCGCGTCATAAAGGATTGATAATGCTACGCTTTCCCGAAGGAATGGAGGCCCGAGCCGGAATCGAACCGGCGTGCAAGGATTTGCAGTCCTCTGCGTAACCACTCCGCCATCGGGCCATCCGTCGCGGTGGACGCCGCAAATGTGCGGCTTTGGTTGCAAAGTCAAGCGGCGGATCGGGCAGTGGGCGCAAGATTCTGGTCCTTTGCCGTGCAAAGCCGCTTGGCGTGGCCTGCGCGCTGATTTAGAGGTCCGTTGATCCCCTTGCTGTATTGCATTACCAATACAGTTGTGCCAAGTCCAATCGACCAAGCGAGAATGATCGTGACCGAGCAGAATTTTTCTTCGATGCGGACCGCCATGGTCGAAAGCCAGTTGCGTACCAGCGACGTGGACGATCCGCGCGTGATCGCCGCGATGGCGAGCGTGCCGCGTGAGGATTATGTCCCCGTCGAGCGCCGGGCCATGACCTATGTCGATCGCCCGATCCCGCTGAGCGGCGGCCGTGCGCTGAACCCGCCGCTGGTGACGGGGCGCCTGCTGACCGAGGCGAAGGTTGCGCCCGGCGACAAGGTGCTGCTGATCGGCGCGGCGACCGGCTACAGCGCCGCCTTGCTGGCCGCAATGGGCGCACAGGTGACGGCGATCGAGGAAGAGGGCGGGCCGGACATTGCCGGCGTGAGCGTGGTGCGTGGTCCGCTCAATGCCGGATCGCCCGCTGGTGCGCCTTATGATCTGCTGTTTATCGACGGCGCGGTGGCGGAAGTGCCCGCCGTGCTCGTTGGGCAGCTTTGCGATGGGGCGCGGGTCGTCACGGGCGTGGTCGAACGCGGCGTCACCCGGCTGGCGAGTGGCCGGGTTGTCGCGGGCGTGCTGGGCCTGTCCAGCGTTGCGGATATTGAGATGGTGGTGCTGCCGGGCTTTGCCGCGCCGGAGCGATTCGTTTTTTGAGACGGGGATCATGACAGCAAAGCGACCTAATTTCCGGCGGACCACCGCTACAGCCTTGCTGTTGCTATCCTCTTGCCTGGCCGGTCCGGCCATGGCCGAAACGTTGCAGGGGGCGCTGGCGAAGGCCTATGCGTCCAACCCGACGCTGACCGGCGCGCGCGCAGGGCAGCGCGCAACGGACGAAAATGTGCCGCTCCAGAAGGCGAACGGGCGTCCCGCGGCCGACGTGAGCGGCAGCTATAGCGAAAGCATCCTGAAGCCCACGATCAGCTTCACCGCGCCACAGCGCACCGTGAATGCACAGGCGCAATTGAATGTGCCGATCTATTCCGGCGGGACCGTTCGCAATGGCGTGAAGGCCGCCAAGACCCGCGTCGCCGCCGGTCAGGCGAACCTGCGCGGCACCGAAGCAAGCGTGTTTTCGCAGACGGTCGCGGCCTATATGGACGTGATCCGCGACAGCGCCATCGTGGCGCTCAACCAGGCCAATGTGAAGGTGCTGGACGTCAACCTGCAGGCGACGAACGACCGGTTCGAGGTGGGCGACCTGACCCGCACCGACGTTGCCCAGTCCGAATCGCGGCTGGCGCTGGCCCGGTCCGACCTCCAGATCGCCCAGGCCAACCTGATCACCAGCCGGGAAAATTACATTGCGCTGGTCGGCGAGGCGCCCGACAATCTGGAGCCGCCGCCGCAATTGCCGGGTCTGCCCGCCAACCCGGAAACCGCCGTGCAGGTGGCCCTGCGCGACAATGCGGACATATTGGCGGCGCAGAAGCAGCGCGAGGCGCGCCACTATGACGCGAAGGCGGCGAAAGGCGGCGTGCTGCCGCGCGTGTCGGCTTTCACCCAGGCGGGCTACACCAATTATCTCCATTCGCTCGACAGCACCGCGCTCGACGCCAATGGCAATGCGGTCGAAGGGCCGCAGATCAACAAGCAGGCCGTCGCGGGCGTGCAGCTGACCATCCCGCTATATCAGGGCGGTCGTCCGGCCGCGCAGGTGCGCCAGACCCAGGCGCTCGAATCGCAGGCGATCGAACAGGAGATCGAGATCGAGCGCGGCGTGATCGCGCAGACGCGGGCCGCCTATGCCAGCTGGCAGGCGTCGCTCCAGACGATCGATTCGAACCAGAAGGCGGTCGAGGCGGCATCGCTGTCGCTGGAAGGCGTGCGGGCCGAAAATTCGGTCGGCAGCCGCACCATCCTCGACATTCTCAATGCCGAGCAGGAAGCGCTCAACGCCCGCGTCCAGCTGGTGTCGGCGCGGCGCAACGCCTATGTCGCCGGCTTCAGCCTGCTCGCCGCGATGGGCCATGCCGAAGCGGACGATCTGGGGCTGGCCAGCGGCACGCTCTATGATCCGATGGTCAATTATGACCGGGTGAAGGGCAAATGGTTCGACTGGGACTATGGTGCAGCGCCCATGCCGGTCGCCACGCGCACCGTTGACACGCTGCCACAAAACGCCAATGTGAGTCCCGAAACGGCACAACAGCCATAAGGGGCTGTGATTGCGGGGCCGATAGTCAGGGGACGGCATGGGCGACATGACAAAGGAACCGTCGATGGAAGAGATACTCTCGTCCATCAAGCGGATCATCGCCGAGGAAGGCGAGGAGGCGGTACAGGCGGCGCCGCGTCGCGGGCGGGCTGACGCCGCGCCCAAGCCCGTGATCGAGACTGGCACGCCTGACGAACCGGCCCCCGTATCCTTCGCGCCGATGGTCGACGAGGTGCTGGAACTGACCGATGAGGTCGTGGTGGAGGATGTGATGCCCGCTCCCAAAGCTGCCGCGAAGGCGACGCCCGCGGCCAAGCCCGCAGCCCCGGCGGATGAGTCGATCCTGTCGGTCGAAAGCGAAGTCGCCGCGCGCCATTCGCTGTCCGCCTTGTCCTCCATGCTGATCGCCGCGCCCGAGGGTGCCGACAATACGCTCGACGGGCTGGTCCGGTCGATGCTGAAGCCGATGCTGAAGGAATGGCTGGACGCCCGCCTGCCGGCCTTGGTCGAGGATATGGTGGCCAAGGAAATCGCCCGCATCACCGCGCGCTGATTTTTCCTTTGTTCGACGACTGACGCGATTGTTCCAATCATGATATGCTGCCCCTGGCTTGGCATGGCTGGGGGCATGGCGATATGATGCTGTTGATCGCGGCGACGGCGTTTGTCGGAACGCATTTCCTGATGTCGCATCCATTGCGCGCGCCGCTGGTGTCGCGTCTGGGGGAAAAAGGCTTTCTGGGCCTCTATTCGCTGGTAGCGGCGGTGACGATGATCTGGATGATCCTGGCCTATCGCGCCGCGCCGGTCACGCCCATGCTGTGGCCGGTGGGGGACGACCTGTGGGCGCTGGTGACGGTCATCATGCTGATCGCGTCGATCCTGCTGCTGGGGTCGCTGGTCGGCAACCCCGCCTTGCCCGCGCCTGATGGCAGCGCCATGGTGCCCGCCGAAGCCAAGGGCGTGTTTGCCATCACCCGCCACCCCATGATGTGGGCCATCGCGCTGTGGGGCGTGGCGCATATTCTGGTCTATCCCGTCATCGCCAACATCATCCTGTCCGTGGCGATCATCATCCTGTCGCTGGTGGGCGCTGCTCTGCAGGACAGCAAGAAAGCGGCATTGACCCCTGATTCGTGGCCGCTGTGGGAATCGCGGACCAGCTATTGGCCGTTCGCCGCCATCCTGGCCGGACGGGCGCGTTTCGGGCGTTTCGGTCTGCATGCGCTGGCAGGGGGAACGGTCCTTTGGCTGGTTGCGACCTGGGCGCATATACCGCTGACCGGCTGGCCTGCGGGCATTTGGCGCTGGCTGGGCTGATCTTTCGGCTGGAATGGAACGGGAAGGGCCATTAAGGGCGCTTCCATGACCGATCTGCCCAAGACATTCGACCCCGCCGATATCGAAGCCCGCTGGTACAAGCATTGGGAGACGAACGGCCTGTTCCGCCCCGAACGGCCGGACGCGCAGCCCTATACGATCGTCAATCCGCCGCCAAACGTGACCGGCAGCCTGCATATCGGCCATGCGCTCGACAATACGTTGCAGGACATCATGATCCGTTACGAGCGGCTGCGCGGCAAGGATGCGCTGTGGGTGGTCGGCACCGACCATGCGGGCATCGCGACCCAGATGGTGGTCGAGCGGCAGATGAATGCCCGCGGCGAGAAGCGCACCGATTACACGCGCGACGAATTCATCGCCAAAGTGTGGGAATGGAAGCAGGAAAGCGGCGGCACGATCACTGGCCAGCTGCGGCGGCTGGGCTGTTCGATGGACTGGAGCCGCGAACAATTCACCATGGACCCGCATTTCAGCAAGGCCGTGGTAAAGGTGTTCGTGGAACTGCACCAGCGCGGCCTGCTCTATCGCGACAAAAGGCTGGTCAACTGGGACCCGCATTTCCGTTCGGCCATTTCCGATCTGGAGGTGGAGACGAAGGAGACGCAGGGCGGCTTCTGGCGCTTCAAATATCCGCTGGCCGACGGCGTGACACTGGCGGACGGGAGCGATCATATCGTGGTCGCGACGACGCGGCCCGAAACGATGCTGGCGGACATGGCGGTCGCGGTCCATCCCGACGATGCGCGCTATCGCAGCGTGATCGGCAAGGAGATATTGCAGCCGATCACTGGACGGCGATTGCGGATCGTTGGCGATGATTATGCGGACCCCGAACTGGGATCGGGCGCGGTCAAGATCACGCCGGGGCATGATTTCAACGATTTCGAGGTCGGCAAGCGCGCGGGCATCGCCGCTGGCGCGATGCTCAACATGTTCGATGCGGACGCCAATGTCGTGCAGACGACGGACGGTCGGGTGCCCGACGCCTATCTGGGCCTGCACCGCTTCAAGCGCGATGGCGTGGACGGCGCGCGTGAGGCTGTGGTCGCGGAGATGAAGGCGCTGGGCTTCCTGATGCCGCATGTCACCAAGAACAAGGAAGGCGAGGAGGTCGTCGCGGACTTTGAGCCGCGCGTCATCCAGACGCCGTTTGGCGACCGCTCCGGCGTGGTGATCGAACCCTGGCTGACCGACCAATGGTATGTCGACGCCGCCAAGCTGGCCGTCGCGCCGATGCAGGCGGTGCGCGACGGGCGGATCGAGATCGTCCCCAAGACGTGGGAAAAGACCTTCTTCAACTGGATGGAGAATATCCAGCCCTGGTGTGTCTCTCGGCAGTTGTGGTGGGGCCATCAGATTCCGGCGTGGTTCGACGAGGATGGCGCATCCTATGTGGCAGAGACCGAAGCCGAAGCGCAGGCTATGGCTGGCAACAGGAAGCTGACCCGCGATTCCGACGTCCTCGACACCTGGTTCTCCTCGGCATTGTGGCCGTTCGGGACGCTGGGCTGGCCGGATGGCGCACAGGAAAAGGGGAGCAACTCACTAGTGTCCCGTCACTACCCCAATGATCTGCTGATTTCCGGCTTCGACATCCTGTTCTTCTGGGACGCGCGGATGGCGATGCAGGGGATGGAATTCATGGGGGACGTGCCATGGCGCAAACTCTATCTCCACGGCCTCGTTCGTGCGGCGGACGGGCAGAAAATGTCCAAGTCCAAGGGCAATGTCGTCGATCCGCTGGGCCTGATCGATACATATGGCGCGGACGCCCTTCGCTTCTTCATGAGCGCGATGGAGAGCCAGGGCCGCGACGTGAAGATGGACGAGAAGCGGGTCGAGGGGTATCGCAACTTCGCGACCAAGCTGTGGAACGCCGCGCGCTTCCTCCAGTCGAACGGCGTCACGGCGTCGACCAGCATCGATGCGCCCGCCGCCAGCCTGCCGGTCAATCGCTGGATCATCGCGGAGACGGTGGCCACCGTGCAGGCGATCGACACGGCGCTCGCCGACCTGCGTTTCGATGCGGCGGCCAACGCCATCTATCATTTCGTCTGGGACCAGTTTTGCGACTGGTATATCGAACTGACCAAGGGCGCGATGGATGACGAAACGCGCGCCGTCGCCGGATGGGCGTTCGACCAGATCCTGGTGATGCTGCACCCGTTCATGCCATTCATCACCGAAGAGTTATGGCACCTGACCGGCGACCGCGCGAGCGCGCTGATCGTCGCGCAATGGCCCAGGGCGCTGGCGGCGGTGGATACGGAGGCGCAGGCGGAGATTGACTGGCTGATCCGGCTGGTCAGCGCGATCCGCACCGGGCGCACCGAACTGAATGTGCCGCCCGGCGCGAAGCTGCCCATGGTGGTGCGCGACGGATCGGAAGAGACGCATCGTCGCCTCGACCGGCAGGGCGCGGCGCTGGCGCGGCTGGGGCGGATCGAGAGCCTGACGTTCGGCGAGCCACCCGCAGGCGGCGCGGCGCAGATCGTGGTGGATGAGGCGACCTTCATCCTGCCGCTGGAAGGCGTGATCGACATTGCGGCGGAAAAAGCGCGGCTCGCCAAGGCGCTGGCCGCCGCGGAGAAGGAGCGGGACGCGCTGGGCGGGCGGCTGTCCAACCCCAGTTTCGTTGAGAAAGCCAAGCCCGAAGCGGTCGCCAAGGCCCGCGAGGACCATGCCGAAAAGAGCGCCGAGGCCGAACGGTTGAAAGCAGCGCTGGACCGGCTGGGGTAAGTGAGTAGTCTGGCGTAGCAGAATATAGACCCGTTCGGGCTGAGCCTGTCGAAGCCTTGTTCTTTCCTTCAAGAAGGACGGCCCTTCGACAGGCTCAGGGCGAACGGGGGTGGAGGGTTTCATCCTCCGTTCGATTGGGTGGGCTGAGGAACGAGCATGGCAGCGAGCACAGCGGGCGGAAAAGACCTGACGCAGGGGCCGATCGCGTCCACGCTGTTGCTGTTTGCCATTCCCACGCTGGCGTCGAACATCCTCCAGTCCCTCAACGGCTCGATCAATGCGATCTGGGTCGGGCGCTTTCTGGGGCCGCAGGCGCTGGCTGCGACGGCCAACGCCAATATCATCATGTTCCTGATGTTCTCCGTCGTGTTCGGATTTGGCATGGCGGCCACCGTCATGATCGGCCAGTCGATGGGGCAGCGGGATGTCGATGCGGCGCGGCGCGCGTTTGGATCGGCGGTCGGTTTCTGCATGGGGCTGGCGGTCGTGGTTTCGACCGCGGGCTGGCTGGGCGCGCCCGCTTTGCTGCGGGTGCTGGCGACCCCGGCGGAAGCCTATGACATGGCGCTGGTCTATCTGCGCGTCATCTTCATCGCCATGCCCGCCACCCTGTTGTCGGTGATGATGATGATGGGCCTGCGCGGGGTGGGGGACGCCCGCACGCCGCTCATTTTCATGATCGTCAGCGTAGGCGTCGACCTGATTCTCAATCCCGTGCTGATCCTGGGGCTGGGGCCGTTTCCCGCCATGGGCATCGCCGGGTCCGCGACCGCGACGGCGCTGGCGGGCTTTATCAGCCTGATCGGCATCATCGCCTATAGCTATGCCAGGGATTTGCCGCTGCGGTTGCGCGGCCCGGAGCTTGCCTATCTCCGTCCCGCCGCCGACCAGATGCGGGTGCTGCTGGGCAAGGGGCTGCCGATGGGGCGCAAATGATCGTCATGTCGGCGTCGGGGCTGGTGATGATCGGCCTCGTCAATCGCGAAGGGCTGGCGGTGACGGCGGCCTATGGCGCGTCGCAACAGCTATGGACCTATCTCCAGATGCCGGCCATGGCGATGGGCGCGGCGGTCAGCGCCATGGCGGCGCAGAATGTGGGGGCGGGCCGGTGGGACCGGATCAGCCGGATCACAGGGGTCGGCATCGGCTATCAATTGCTGATCACCGGCACGATGGTCGCGGTGATGCTGGCGTTCCACGAGCCGCTGCTGAGCCTGTTTCTGGGCAATAACAGCGCGGTGATGGCCGAAGCCTGGCATATGCAGTTGCGGGTGAGCTGGAGCTTCCTGGCCTTTGGCTGCACTATGATCCTGTTTGGCGTGATGCGCGCCAATGGCGTGGTGGTAAAGCCGCTCATCATCCTGATCTTCACCCTGTTCGTGGTGCGGATCGGCTTTTATTATGTCGGTTATCCGCTGATCGGGCCGGACGCGCTGTGGTTCAGCTTCCCGGCGGGGTCGTTCGTGTCGCTGCTGCTGGCGTTCCTCGTCTATGCCCATGGCGGCTGGCGCAAGGCCAAGTTGCTGGTGCCGGTGCACGAGGAAGAATGCCGCGAGGCCGTGAACAGCGAGGCGGAGCCGGCCGGGCGGATCGCACCAACCGGGTAAGGGGTCTTTTGAAAAATGCGCCGAAGGGCGCATTTTTGCAGCCGCACCGGCCCTCTCCCCCACCCGGCCACCCATAGGCTACTATCGTGGGGTGGCCGGGTGGGGGAGAGGGCCGGTGCGGCACGAATGTGCTAAGGCACATTCAACAATGAGCCGCTTTAGCGCCCCTGATTGCGCCAGCGGGTGATGGTGCGGTCGAGAATGGCGTCCTCGCCGCCCGACTGGCGCCAGAGTTCGGTGAAGCTGGGGTCGCCCGATGCGGGACGGCGATGTTCTTCCAGATTGTCGAGCGCGACGCGGATGGGCACCGCGACGCCTTCGCCGCAGATGATCGCTTCCCGATTGCGCAGTGCCGGGATGGAATCGAGGAAGCCGCGTGCGCCTTCGGGCATGGCGGCTTTCACGAAGGCCTGGTCGCGATCATTGTTCAGGCGCATCGAAATGATGGTGCCGCACTGGGATAGCACGCCTTCGGCCAGATCGGACGGGCGCTGGGTGATGAGGCCCAGCGAGACGCCATATTTGCGGCCTTCCTTGGCGATCCGCTCCAAAATCTTGCGCACTGCCTGACCCGCGCCGGTGGTGCTGTTGGGAATGTAGCGATGCGCCTCTTCGCAGACGAGCAGGATGGGGCGCTGCGGTTCGTCGCGCGCCCAGATGGCATAGTCGAACACTAACCTGGACAACACCGACACGACGGTCGAGGTGATGTCGGACGGCATGGCCGACACGTCGATGATGGAGATGGGCTTGCCGTCCGATGGCAGGCGGAAAATCTTGGCGATGAACGCCTGCATCGTGTCGGCGACCAGCATGCCGGAGAACATGAAGCTGTAGCGCGGGTCGGCCTTGATCTCGTCAATCTTGGTCTTGAGCCGCATATAGGGCAGCGAGTTGGTGCCTTTGTCGAGCTTGCCCATCTCATTCTGGAGAATGTTGGTCAGGTCCGACAGCAGATAGGGGATGGGCGAATCGACGGTCAGGCGGCCAATCTGTTCGGCCAGGCGGTTCTTCGATCGCGCCGCGAGCAGGCATTTGGCGAGAATGTCGCAATCGACGGTGCGTTCGGAGCCGGACGAGGTGACGAACACCTCGCAATGCTCCTCGAAATTCATCAGCCAATAGGGCAGGGCCAGATTGTTGATGTCGAACACGGCCCCGTTGCTGGCGAAGGCCGCGCCATATTCGCCATGCGGGTCGATCATGACGATATGCCCCTGCGGCGACAGGTCGCAGATGCGGTGCAGGATCAGCGCTGCGCTGGTCGATTTGCCGGTGCCCGTGGAGCCGAGCAGCGCGAAATGCTTGCCCAGCATCGAATCGACATACAGGGCGGCGCGGGTGTCGTTGGTCGGATAGACGGTGCCGATTTCGACATTGGCCCGGTCGTCCGCAGCGTAAATCTGCTGCATGTCGCTGCCCGACACGGGGAAAATGTCCGTACCCGGCGTGGGATAGCGGGTAACGCCGCGACGGAAGCGATGGATACGGCCGGTCAGCTTTTCCTCTTCGCCTTCACCCAGAAAATCGATGTCGGCGATGATGCTCTGGCTCGCCTGATCCAGCGTCATCGCGCGGACGCTGGCGACCAGCCAGCATTCGCCGACGCGCATCTTTACCTGACTGCCGACCTGCCCGGCCATGGCAGTGCAGGGATCAAGATCCTGACCCAGGACGGCGAGCCGCACAGGGTCTATCATCACCTTGGAACTGGAGCCGGCGATCTGGAACACCATACCCATGGCCTGCCCCAAGGCGGGGTGCGCGGACGGTACAGCATTACAAAATTCATGTACGCCCGGCATCTGGGTCATGAGCCTTTGTCATCCCTTTGACCGGAGCGGATTCCGGCAAACAGAGACTTGTCTAGGCGATGAAGGTAAAGATTGGCTTATACGCGCGGACGGTTAACAGGGCGTAGGCACGGGTCCGAAACGGATCGACCTTGCCACGCGGGGAACAGCGGGCCAATTGGCGCATTGTTGCCGCGTAACTGTCAGGATCTTTGTTTGTCCGAAACGATATTGGCCGATGGAGCGCGTCGCTCCGACGCGATCGCCATTGCCCGTGTCATCTGCATCCTTGGCGTGGTCTATGTCCATGCCTGGACCGGGCAGAATGGGGAAGCGCTCGCGGCGCTGCGCGGCAGTGCGCAGGATAATCTGCGCTGGGCGTTGATGGAGATATTCGGGCGCAGCGCGGTGCCGCTGCTGGGGCTGATTTCCGGCTGGCTGGTGGCGGGATCGGACGCTGCGCGCCATTGGGCGCCGCATGTCCGGCGCAAGGCGCGCACGATATTGCTGCCGATGATCCTGTGGAACGGGCTGGCGATCCTGCTCGTGTCGGGCACGGCCTACCTCTGGTCGCTGAGCGCGCCGGTGCCGACATCGCTTTGGTGGGTGGCGCAGGAAGTGCTGATCATCAGCCGCAACCCCGACATCAATGTCCAGATGCCGTTCCTGCGCGACCTGTTCCTGTGCATGGTCGTAGCGCCCATGCTGGTGCGTTCGCCGGGATGGGCGCTGTGGCTGGTGGTCATGGTGGCTGCTGCGGCGCATGTGGCGGGGCTGGGGCCGCCATTGCTGATGCGGGCGTCGATCCTGTGCTTCTTCACGCTCGGCATCCTTGCCCGGCGCGGCGCGTGGGCGCCGCGGGCGATCGCCCTGCCGCTGGCGGCGGCAGTGTTGCCCTTTGCGCTGATGATCGGCGTGCAGTTTTGCTTGATGGTCGGGCTGGTGGACATGCCCTACGCGCCGGTGCGCAATGCTATCGACCTGATGGTGCGGATCGCGGCCACGCTCGCTTTCTGGCGGTTGGCATGGGCGCTGGCGGGAAGCAGGGCGCGCGCCGTGCTGCTGCGGATCGAGCCTTTTGCCTTCTTCCTCTTCTGCGCGCACCTGATCCTGATCTGGCTGTTCGGGCCACTGCTGGGCAAGCTGTTCGGCAAGCTCGGATCGCCGCTCTATCCCGTCTACCTGCTGATCCAGCCATTGCTGGTGCTGGGCGCGGTCATGCTGATCGCTACCGGGCTGCGCCGGATCGCGCCCGGCGCGGCGAGCGTGCTGAGCGGTGGCCGGCTGAAACCTCGTTCGCGTTAAGCCGGTTCGCGGGCGGTAAGCGCCTGTGCCGCGGCCATGGCGATGGCGAAACTGTGCTTGCGCGCCTGCACATCATGGATCTGGCCCGTGAGGATCAACTCGTCCGCCTGGGTACGGCGCAGGAAGGCGGCAATGTCGCGCTCGACATGGGCCTGGGTGCCGATGCTGGAAACGCTCAGCACGTCGGACAGCATCGCCTGCGCCTGGGGCGGCAGGCTGTCATAATAGCCCTCCACCGGCGGCTGGAGCTTGCCCGGCTGCCCGGTGCGCAGGCGCACGAACGCCTGCTGCATCGAACTGGCCAGCAATTGCGCTTCTTCCATGCTGTCGGCGGCAAAGACGTTATAGCCCGCCATGACATAGGGATATTTCAGCTGCGCCGATGGGCGGAAATCGCGGCGGTAGATGGCGATCGCCTCATCCAGCGCGCCCGGCGCGAAATGGGAGGCGAAGGCGTAGGGCAGGCCAAGCGCGGCGGCGAGCTGCGCGCCATAGAGGCTGGACCCCAATATCCACAGCGGCACATCCTCGCCCGCGCCCGGCGTCGCTTCTATGCCCAGCCGCGCGTCACCCGCGAAATAGGCCTGCAATTCCATGACGTCGCGCGGGAACTGATCCGCGCCGCCGGCCAGATTGCGGCGGATCGCCTGCGCCACCCGCTGGTCGGAGCCGGGCGCGCGGCCCAGCCCCAGGTCGATCCGGTTGGGGAAAAGCGCCGCGAGCGTGCCAAATTGCTCGGCAATGAGCAGCGGGGCGTGGTTGGGCAGCATGATGCCGCCTGCGCCGATACGGATGGTGGAGGTCGCATGGCCGATATGGGCCAGCACGACCGATGTGGCGGCCGACGCAATGCCCGGCATGCCATGATGTTCGGCAACCCAGTAGCGATGATAGCCCAGCGCCTCGGCATGGGCCGCAAGATTGGCGGCATTGGCGAGCGCGGTGGATACGCTGTCGCCTTCGCGGACGGGGACGAGGTCGAGTAGGGAAAAACGTGTCATGCCCGCTATATGGGGGCATGATGAGTTTTATTTCAATACGGGAAATCAGACGGCGCGACCAAATCCCTGTGGCGGGGTGTCTGCGCGGCGGCCAAATGTCACGGGGCGGCGGGCGACCAGCGGATTTGCGTCCCGGTCGAGCAGCGCCATCGTTTCGGTAAAGCAGGGACGCAGCGCCACGACGGTTTCGATCAGTTCGTCCGGGCCTTCGCGGGTTTCGACGCATCGGCGGGCGACCATCTCGATTTCTTCGGCCATGGCGCTCAGCCGATAAGCACCAAACTGGGCCGATTCGCCCTTGAGCGTATGGGCCGGCGTCACCAGCGCGGCGGCGTTGCGGGCACGAAAGGCATCTTCGACCGCGCTGATGGATTTGGCGCCATCTTCACGGAAATAGCCAAGGATGCGCAGAAATGCCGCACCCAGCTCACCGCGGGTTCGTGCAAAATCGCTCCAATTGACGAGGTCGGCGTCTTGATGAGGCACCCGTGCCACTCCTTGTTCTACGAACGGGAAAATAAGTGGCGCGCGTAAATAGAGCGTTAAAGCGTGGCGGGCAGCAACCGATTGTTTGCGTCAATCCGGAGCCATGCGCGACAACGCATATTGGTGCGTGTCGAGGACCGCGAAAAGCCAGCCATTTTGCCGGGCAAGCGCTTCCAGTTCGCGCCCGGCAATCGGGTCATCCGCTTCGATCCTGATGGCGGGCGCATCGCGCATCGCCCGTGCCGCGCGCAGGGCGGGCCAGGGGCATTTCATGCCGCGTGCATTGACGATGACCGGGTCGGCCATCGCGCCTATTTGCCGAAGGGATTTTTGGCGCTGCGCAGCGTCAGCCGCACCGGCACCGCGCCAAAGCCCAGTTCCTTGCGGATGCCGTTGACCAGATAGCGACGATAGCTTTCGGGCAGATCATCGAGCCGGGTGCCGAACAGGATGAAGCCGGGCGGGCGCGTCTTGGCCTGGGTGATGTAGCGCAGCTTGATCCGCTTGCCGCCGGGCGCTGGCGGGGGATTGGCCTCCAGCGCGCTTTCGAACCAGCGGTTGAGGACGCCGGTGGACACGCGCTTCGACCAGGTGGAGCGGGTTTCGAAGGCGACGCGGATCAGATCGTCCAGTCCCTTTCCGGTCGCGGCCGACACGGTCATGATCGGCACGCCGCGCACCTGCGCCAACCCGTCGAACAGCGCCTGCTTGATGCCCTGATACAGGGCCGATCCATGTTCGACCGTATCCCATTTGTTGAGCGCGACGACGAGCGCGCGCCCTTCCTCCAGCACCTTGTCGGCGATGCGCAGATCCTGCGCCTCCAGCCCGCGCGTCGAATCCAGCAGCAGCACGACGACTTCGGCGAAATTTACAGCGTTCAGACCGTCGGTCACGGCCAGCTTTTCCAGCTTGTCCTGCACCTTGGCATGTTTGCGCATGCCGGCGGTGTCGATCAGGCGGACGGGACGCTCCAGCCCCTCGTCATCGACCCACATCCAGTCGACGGCGATGCTGTCGCGGGTGATGCCCGCTTCCGGGCCGGTCAGCAGCCGGTTTTCGCCCAGCAGCCGGTTGATCAGCGTGGATTTGCCCGCATTGGGACGGCCGACGATGGCGAGCTTGAGCGGGGCGCTCTCCTCATCCTCGTAAAAAGTCTTGTCTTCGGATTCAAATTCTTCCCGCTCCAGATGCGGGAGCAGCGCCTGGAACAGATCGGCCAGGCCCTGACCATGTTCGGCGGAAAAGGGGATGGGTTCGCCCAGGCCCAGGCTGAAGGATTCCATCACGCCATCGTCGGCAGCCTTGCCCTCCGCCTTGTTGGCAACCAGCACGACCGGCACGTCATTGGCGCGCAGCCAGCGGGCGATTTCCTCATCCAGCGGGGTGATGCCCGCGCGCGCGTCGATCATGAACAGGGCAAGGTCGCAATTGTCGACCGCCGCTTCGGTCTGCATCCGCATGCGACCGGGCAGGCTGTTGGCGTCTTCATCCTCATAGCCTGCGGTATCGACGATGATGAAATCCAGGCCAAGCAGATGGGCCTCGCCCTCCCGCCGGTCGCGGGTCACGCCGGGCTGGTCGTCAACCAGCGCCAGCTTCTTGCCGACCAGGCGGTTGAAGAGGGTGGACTTGCCCACATTGGGACGCCCGACAATGGCTACTGTGGGCAGCATGGAGGCCCGTATCCTTCCGAAAAATTCAAAATCGACAAACGCCGCGCTCCCGCGAAGGCGGGAGCCCAGTCCGTATCGGGGAACTGGACTCCCGCCTTCGCGGGAGCGGGCTTAGCATGTTTGTTGCTCTTAGCGGAGTGCCGTCAACTTTCCATCATCGGCAAGCACATAAAGCATATTGTTGGCGACGATGGGCGGGAGCGACATGGAGCGATTCATGTCCACATCGGCCTGCACGCTGCCATTGGTGGGATCGACATAGACCATCTGGCCGCGCGTCGACACGACGATCAGCCGATTGCCCGCCAGAACGGGGCCGGTCCAGCGGATCGCCTTGTCCTTCTTCTTTTCCTTCTGCCAGCGGCGCAGCTGGCTGACCCAGCGAATCTTGCCGGTGGCGCGCGCGACGCAGAGCAGGCGGGCGTCGCTGGTGACGACGAACACCCATTCGCCGACGACCGACGGGGTGGAGATGCCCGCAATGTTGATTTCCCACAGGCGCTGGCCGCTGGTCAGTTCATAGGAGGCCATGCGGCCGCCCTGACCGATCGCGAACACACGGCCCCGGTCGATCACGGGATCAGCATCGATGTCGGTCAGGGTCGCGACGGCGGTGGAAATACTGGTGCGCGACAGTGCGTCGCCCCACAGCGTCCGGCCATTTTCATATCGATAGGCGGTCAGTTCGCCTGAACTATAGCCTGCGATCACCGTGCCCTGCGCCGCGGCGGGGGCGGCGACACCGAACACGCCGGTCACCTGCAACGTGCCGCTGTCGGTCCACTGGGTTTCGCCGTCGGACTGGTTGAGCGCGAAAATCTGATTGTCCTGACCCATCACATAGACATGGCCATTTTCCAGCGTCGGCGCGCCGCGCAGCGGCCCGGACAGATGCTTTTTCCAGATGATCGCGCCATCGGCGACGTTGAGCGCGAATACGTCGCCAAGGCCGGTGCTGGCGAACACCCGGTCGCCCAGGACGCTGACGCCGCCGCCGAAGAGCGAACGGCCATTGCCCTTGCCCTCGGCAGGCAGGCTGGTCTGCCACAATTTGCTGCCATTGGCCGCATCGAACGCGATGACATGGGCGCCTGCGTCAGTAACGAACAGCTTGCCGCCCGACACGACCGGCGATGCGGCGAGGCGCGCCTGTGGCGAACTGCCCTCGATCGAGGCGCTCCACACCTGCGTCGGCGATGCGCCGAGCGCGACATTGCCCATCGCCTTGGACGGATCGCCGCCCGGCTGCGCCCATTGATCGTTGACATAAGGGGCGGGCAGGGCGACGGGCACGTCGGCCAGAGCCGGTTCGACCTCGATACCCTGTTCATTGTTCAGGATGGACACGCGGTTGCCCAGCACCGGGGTCTTGGGGCCGCCCTTCTTGCCGCCGACAATGCCGCAGCCGGCCAGCAGCGCGATCATGAGGGTGAGCGTCACAGCGCGGCCGATGGGCGCCTTTGTCTTCATGCTGTCCATTCCCATGCGCTCATTCATCCCTGTGCCGGATCAGCGGGCGATTCCACCGCGTCGATCCCCAATAGTCCCGCCATCTGTCGCGCGCGTGAACGGATCGACTGGGGGACGTTGGCGTCCTTGGCGATTCCGGCGAACAGTGGCCCGGCGAGGTCATTCTTGCCCATCTTCATATAGGCGATCGCGACCAGTTCCCCCGCGCTGCCGAACCAGGGCGCGCCCTCGACCGCCAGCGGTTTCAGCCGATCGACGATCTGCTGCGGCTTCAGGCTGTCAAATTCCAGCGCGGTCTGGCGGATCAGCGCGACATCGCGATAGGGCTGGTCCAGCCCCGTGTCGGCGACCATCGCGCCATAGAGCGCGATCGCACCCTTGGTATCGCCCTTCCGCGACGCCGCCCCCGCCTGCACCAGCAGTGCCGACGCGCGATAGCCCGGCTGGCTGGCCTTCGTCAGCGCGTCCAGTTGCTTGGCGTCAGGAGTGCCGCCGCCGGTTGCGGTCGCCAGCACGGCGTCCATCTGTTCCGACACGGCTTCCGCCTCGGTCTTGCTGTGATGCTGCCAGTAGAGCCAGCCGCCAAAGGCCGCCAGCCCGGCCACGACCGCGACCAATATCCAGCGCCCGTAGCGCTGCCACACGGTCAAAAGCTGGTCCTGACGGACGGCTTCATCGACCTCGCGCATGAAGGCTTCGCTATTTTGCGGCGTCAGGGCCACTTTATTCTCCGGGACATGGATCAGAAACAGATGGGCAGAAGGCGCGATCAATAGCGGCGCTTATGCCACAGGCAAATCACTTTTTAGGGCGATAGACCTGTTCTTCGGTCGGAAAGCTGCGCGCCCGCACATCATGGGCGTAACGCTCCGCCGCGCTGGCGATCGTTTCGGCGATATTGTCGAAGCGTTTGACGAAGCGCGGCACCCGTTCGAACATGCCCAGCATATCTTCGGTCACCAGCACCTGCCCATCGCAATGAGCCGATGCGCCGATGCCGATGACGGGCACATCGACGCTGTCGGTAATGGCGACGGCCAGTTCCTCCATCACGCCTTCCAGCACCAGCGCGAAGGCGCCCGCCTGCGCGACGGCGCGGGCGTCGGCCATGATCTTGGCATGTTCTTCCTGGCTCTTGCCGCGCGCGCCATAGCCGCCCAGCGCATTGACCGCCTGCGGGGTCAGGCCGACATGGGCCATGACCGGGATGCCGCGCTGGCTCAAAAAAGAGATGGTTTCGGCCATCACCTGACCGCCTTCCAGCTTCACCGCCGCCGCGCCGGTTTCCGCCATGATGCGGCTGGCGCTGGCAAAGGCCTGTTGCGGTGAGGCTTCATAGCTGCCGAACGGCATGTCGACGATGACGACGCTATGATAGCTGCCGCGCACCACCGCCGCGCCATGCGCGCACATCATGTCGAGCGTGACGGCAAGGGTGGAGGGCAGGCCGTAAATCACCTGCCCCAGCGAATCGCCGACCAGCAGCATGTCGCAATGCGGATCGAGCAATTGCGCCTGCCGCGCGGTGTAGGCGGTCAGCATCACCAGCGGTTCGGCGGTTTTTCCCTCAAACTTGCGCCGCTGGATGGCGGGCACGGTCAGGCGCTTCATCGGCGCGGGCGTGGGATTGGCGCGGCTGGTCGAGGTGTCGAGCGTGAAGGTCGTGGACATGGGCAGGCTCTAGCCCAGCCAGTCCCGCGGCGCAAATGGCCAGCAATGGGCGGAGTGGCATGGTCGTGCCGCTCCGCCCACCGGGGGTGAGAGGGATCAGAAGGAAAATTTGATCGTGCCGCCCCAGGTCCGGGGGTCGCCGGGCTGGCCAGCGATCAGGCCGGTATTGCCGGGTGCGACCTGGAGCGTTTCGATATAATCGACGTCGAGCGCATTGCGGACCCAGCCGAACACGTCGAACCCTTCGCCCCGAAAACCGGCGCGGAAGTTGGTCAGCGCATAGCCCTTCACATTGGTGTAGATCGAGGGCGAGGCGTTGCTGTTCCAGTGCGAACGGTAATTGCCGTCCACGCCGAAATAGACTTGGCCCTCTTTCGCCAGCAGCGTCACCGGCTGGTGATCTCCGCACCATAGGAGAAGGCCCATTTGGATACGCCGGGCAGATCGGCGCCGGAAATGTCGCACTGGCGCGGGCTGAGTGCGCCCGGCACGCCGGGTTGCGAATAGTCCGGCGTCGCATTGGCCGCCTGGAACGTGCCGCCCGACAGTTCGGGCGGGCAAGGCGCGTCCACGAACTTCTTATATTTGGCGTCGGTATAGGCGCCATTGGCATAGGCGGTGAAGCGGTCGCTGGCGACGATCTTGAAGTCCGCCTCTATGCCCTGCGAGCGGACCTTGCCCGCATTGGCCAGATAGCCGCGCACCGTGCCGAACTGGCCGCCATTCACCGTTGCCTGAAAATTCCTGATGTCGGTGCGGAAGGCGGTGAGATTGAAGGTCGCCCGCCGGTCAAGGAACTGGGTCTTCAGGCCGATTTCAAAATGGTTGACCGATTCCGGCTTCACCGTGCTGGCGTCGTAGTTGACTGTATTGTCGGCGTTGAGCGGCAGGCCGTTCTGGTTGATCCCCAGCGTCTTGAAGCTTTTGGCATAGGTCGCATAGGCCAGCACGTCGCGGGCGATCTTGTAATTGATGTTGAAGTCATAGGTGAAATTCCATGCGCTGTCGGATGGCGTGCTGACCTGCGGCTGATAGACGCCGCATTGCTGTGACGTTCCCTTGATGGTTCCCGGCTCAGCGACGGCGGTGCAGCTGATGGCCTGACCCTGCGCATTGGTGACGACGCGCTGATAGAAGCCTGATTTCTTGTCATAGTTGAGGCGCAGGCCCGGCTGGATCGTCAGCGCGTCGGTCACCTTCCAGCTCAGTTGCCCGAACAGCGCAGCGCTGTCCGCCTTGAGCCACTGGGTGTTGCTGGCGGTCAGGCCAGCGAGTGTCGCGGGGTTATTGGCGGGGTTGGCCGGATCGGATGAAGGCGCAAGGCTCCATTGCGCGGCGGCGCTGCCCTGTTGCTCCGTCCCCTGGGTGTCGACGCGCTGCCTGAAGCCGAACAAGCCGACAACGACATCGACATGCTGGCTTTCGTAATTATAGCGGAATTCCTGGCTATACTGGTCCTGCTGAGAGGGGTTTTGCGATCGGGATACGATCGACAGGCCGGTAAAGTCGCGGTCATTTTCCGGCTTCCAGTCCCAGAAGCGCCAGGCGGTAACCGACGTGAGCGTGCCGGGGCCGACATCCCATTTGATCTTGGCCGACACGCCGCCAATCTTGTTGCCTGCGTTCAGGTTGGAATCCAGGTCGGTCAGCCGATCATAGGGATTGCGGCTGGGCACCACATAATTTTGTGCCGCCGCCAGCGCGTCATATTGGCGGTTGAGCGGGCGCTGGGTGCGGCCAACCCGCACGAAGGTCGTGCCGCAGCATTCCGGGTTCTGGCGGCTGTAATCGCCTGACAGGGTGACGCTGAAATCCTCGCTCGGTTTGAACAGCAATTGCCCGCGAAGCCCCAGATTGTCCTGTTCGTTGATCCAGCGCTGGCTTGTCACATTGTAGAGCGTGCCGCGTCGGCTGGTCGACGCCATGGCGATGCGCACGGCGACCGTGTCTGACAACGGGCCGGAAACAGCGGCCTTTGCCTGTTTGAGGTTGAGATTGCCGACGGTCAGTTCGGCGCGGCCTTCAAAATCGAAGGTCGGCTGGTTGGTCGTGATGTTGATCGCGCCTGCCGTGGTGTTCTTGCCATAGAGCGTGCCCTGCGGCCCGCGCAGCACTTCGACCTGCGCGACGTCGAGAAAGTCGAAGGTCGCAGCGGCAACGCGGCTGTTATAGACATCGTCGACATAGATGCCGACGCCCTGTTCAAAGCCATCGCTGGTCAGGCCGAATGGCACGCCCAGGCCACGAATGTTGACCGAGGTGTTGCGCGGGTTGGTGGTATAGACCTGCAAGGTCGGCGCGAGTTGTTGCAGCTTCACGATGTTGAAGTTGCCGGTGGCTTCGATGCTGTCGCCACGGACCACGGAAATGGCCAGCGGTACTTGCTGCGCCGTTTCCTGACGGCGGCGGGCGGTCACGACGATAACGTCGCCGCGCGGGTTCTGCGTTTCGGCGGCCGGATCGACCGGCTGTGGTGTGGCGTCCTGCGCATGGGCGGCAGGCGTGATGAAGGAAGCGCTTGCCACGCTGGCAAGCAACAGAAAACGCGCAATCATATTGGTCCCCTTTTCCGGCGGTCCGGTGGTTGTCGATCGCGGCGTTTCCGGTGGTCCGGTCAAAGCCTGTAATGTCGGGGTGATGCTGGATGATGCGGCTCACCCCCTTGCCGCACGGGCCGTGATGACCCGGTCGCTCTTGCGCGCCCTATATGGTCAGCTGGTCAGGCGCGTCTTTTCCGTAACGTCGATCTGGACCACGCGGGCGTCATGGACGGTCAGCGTGATCGATCCGAACTTCAGGCCCGTCAGCACGGCGCGCACCTTGTCGATGCTGACCATGATGTCGGAGCGCTGGGTGTCGGTACGGCCGTTGCGCAAGTCAGTTGGCAGGGTGTCTTTCATATGGCCTCCGTTTCGCGCTATATATCAACTAAAATGATAGACAAAAAAGCAAATATGGATGGCGCGCAACTTTCTCTTTGTCGCTCCCTGTCGGAGCCAAGGATCATCGGTGGGCGCGCGCACTGGCAGCCACCAGCGGCTGCCGCGCAAGTGGCATGGCCGGGCGGGACTGATGCATGGCGGACGCCTGTTCCCGCGCATTGTCGATCAACCTTTCGAGCAGCCCTTGCCCGAAGCGCCATCCGCCAAGGCCGGAAGCCGCGTTGATATGGCCGGCATGGCCAGCGTCCACAAATTCGCTGCCCCAATATTTGCCGATGCTATGGGCGCGCTCGAAGAAAATATAAGGATCGTCCCGACTGGCCACCAATATGGAGGGGAAGGGCAAGGGCGCGCGTGGCGTGGGGCCAAAGCCGCCGATCATTTCGGGCGTTTCCATCCGGTCGCAATCGGGCGGGGCGACCAGCAGCGCGCCGGTCACTGGCCAGCCATAGGCCTGGCTCTGCAAGGCGCCCCACCATGCGACCGCCATGCAGCCCAGGCTGTGCGCCGCCAATATGACGGGGCCGTTGGCGGCGCGGATCGCCGCGTCCAGCCGGGTGACCCAGGCATTGCGATTGGGGCTGGCCCAGCTGCCAAGATCCACCCGCTCACAATCGCCGCGCGTTTCTTCCCACAGGCTTTGCCAATGGTCCGGCCCGCTATTGTTCAGGCCGGGAATGGTCAGCACGAGCGGTTGGCGCGTGTCACCCGAAAATCCGAATCGCTCCATGATCTGGTCCTCAATCCTGTCTATCCAGGCCATGACCGTAATTCTACTATTTAGATAGACAATTGGTCAACGACGGAATGTGGCAGAATCCGGGCAATTGGAATGGCGTAGGTGGGAAGGGAGGCGAAGAAGCGGGAAACGTGGCGGCGGATCGGGGGCGCCTTGCGGCTGCGCCCGTCCGCCAGCACCATTTTACCAGGGGTAGATCAGGCCATAATATTGATAGACGTTGCGGCCATAGCCTTCGTCATAGTCGGGCCGTTGATCGGCCATGTAATGCGGGGCCTGCTCCAGCACCTTGCTGTCCAGGTCGACGACATAGCCGCCCTGTTCGGTGTCATAGTTCAGCATCGACCAGGGCAGGGGATAATGGTCATTCCCGATCCCCAGAAAGCCGCCGAAGGACAGCACCGCATAACGGACCTGCCCCGACATCTTGTCGACCATGAAGTTGGAGATTTTGCCGAGCTTTTCGCCCTGCCGGTTATAGACGGCGGTACCCTCCACCCGGTCGGACGCAATCAGTTCGCCATGATTGGCCGCATGATTGATCATTGTCGTTTCAGACATTGTCATTCTCCTGCATCAGTGGGGTTATATCTATGCAACCACGAGCGACGCTGGGGGTTCCTTGTCGATTAGCAGGAGATAGAAGCATGAAGATCAATCGCAGCGGCTCAGCGGTGTGGAGCGGCGGGCTGAAGGACGGCAAGGGCGCGATATCGACCCAGAGCGGCGCGCTGGACGCCTATCCCTATGGCTTTGCGACCCGTTTTGAAGGGGTGCCGGGCAGCAACCCGGAAGAATTGATCGCCGCCGCCCATGCCTCCTGCTTCACCATGGCCTTGTCGCTGATCCTGGGGGAAGAAGGATTTACCGCCAGCAAGATGGAAAGCCATGCCGTCGTCACGCTGGAAAAGCAGGAAGATGGCTTTGCCGTCACCGCCAGCCATCTGACGCTGAAGGCCAGCATCCCCGACGTCGACGAGTCGACATTTCAGGATCTGGCGGCAAAGGCCAAGGCCAATTGCCCGATTTCCAAATTGCTGAAGGCCGACATCAGTCTGGAGGCAGAGTTGCTGTCCTGACCCGTGCCGCCTTGCCGCGGACATGTTCGCGCCAGGCGATATAGAGACCGCTGGCGATGATCAGGCTTGCCCCGATCCAGGTCGTCGCCAGCGGCCATGGCGCGCCGATCGCCAGACCCAGCAGCGTCGTCCAAATGATCGCGCTGTAATCCATCGGCAGCACGACCGACACCGGACCCCAGCGCAGCGCGGCGGTCAGGCAAATCTGGGCGATGCCGCCAAACAGGCCGATCAATAGCAACAGGCCCCATGTGACCGGATCATGCATCTGCGCGAAAAAGGGCATGGCGATGCCCAGCGGGATCATCGACAGCGTGGTGAACCAGAATACGACCACGCCAGCGCTTTCGGTACGGCCCAGTTCGCGCAGCACCAGGCTGACGCTGGCGGTCACGAAAGCGGCGGCGATGGCGACCGCGACGCCCTGTAGCGGGAAATGGGCGGCATCGGGCCGTACCATCACCAGCACGCCGACAAAGCCGATCAGCACCGCAGCCCAGCGATGGATGCCCGTTGCCTCCCGCAGGATCAGCGCCGACAGGATCGTGCCGAAAATCGGCATGGTGAACCCGATTGTCGCGGCTTCGGCGGGCAGCAGCAGGATGTAGGACAGGAAGTTGAGCAGCATGCCGGTCAGGCCCAGCAGCATGCGGCTGGCATGGACGCCGATGCGCCGGGTTTGGACGCTGCGCAACCCGTCGGCCATCGCCACCCAGCCCAGCACGAAGGGAAGGGCCAGAGCCTGGCGATAGAAGAGCGATTCGACGACATGGACGCCCCGTCCATCGACCACCCGCACCGTCACGAACATGATGGACAGGCAGATGACAGCAGACAGCCGAAGTCCGATGGCGAATAGCGGTCGATGCGGTCGGGAATGGGGCGGGGCGGGCGTCACCGCTCCGCCTTAACCCGGTTGCGCCATCGCGCAACCGGGAAGGGACGGCAAAATCCTATTGCATCGGCTTGACGAATTTCAGCGTCATGCGATCGCTTTCGCCGATGGCCAGATATTTGTCGCGGTCGACATCCTTCTGGCTCAACGTCGGGGGCAGGGTCCATACGCCCTTGGCCCAATCCGCCGTATCCTTGGGATTGGCGTTCACCTCCGTTGCGCCGGCATAGGTGAAGCCGGCGGCTTCCGCGATGCGGCGGATGGTGGAGGGTTTGAGATAACCGCTGGTCTTTTCCAGCGCGCTGTCGCGTCCTTCGGGCATGCGATGATCGACCACGCCCAGCGTACCGCCCGGCTTGAGCATCGCGAAGAACGCCGCGAAGGTCGCCGCCTCCGTGCCGCCCATCACCATGTTATGGACGTTGCGGAAGGTCAGGACGGTGTCCACGCTGTTGGCGGGGATCGTGGCGCTTTCGTCGGGGAAGGGGACAACCGTGACCTTGTCATAGACGGTCGGCTTGGCGGCCAGGAAGGTCTTGTAACCGTCCAGATACCGCCCGGTCGGTTGCAGGGCATAGAATTTGCCCTGATCGTGCAGCAGCGGCGCCAATATCTCAGTGTACCAGCCACCGCTGGGCGCATATTCGACCACTGTCTGGGTCGGCGTCACGCCGAAAAAGGCGAGCGTTTCGGCCGGGTGGCGATATTTGTCGCGCGCGACATTGGCCGGCGTGCGGCTGGGCGCCGCGATGGCGGCGGCGATCGGGTCAGCCGCCTTGGGCGCGTTATGATCGCCATGCCCGGCATGCTGGGCGAGCAGGGGCAGGGCAGGCAGGGCAAGGCCGGTCAGCAGCAGTCCGGCACGGGCGAGACGGTTCATCGGCAGTCCTCTCTTGAAAAGTCAGGAGGAGGGTGTGCCGGTCGCGGCGAAGCGATGCAAGGGGGCTGGAGGGGAAATCCCCGCCAGCCACGATTCGTCATGAAACAGCTTTGCCGTTTCTCTCAGCCAGCGCTTACAGGCAGGCTTCCAGGAAAGGCTGATCGAAACCGAACATCCGCGCCTTGTCCAGCGTGTAGGGACGCAGGCCCATCGACCGATATTCGCCGACGATCTTTCCGCTGTCATCCTCATCATGATATTCGAACTTGAACAGTTCCTGCGTCACGATGACTTCGCCTTCCATGCCGATCACTTCGGTCACGTTGGTGATGCGGCGCGAACCGTCACGCAGGCGCTTGACCTGGATGATCAGATCCACCGAGTCGGCGATCTGCTTGGAAATGGCTTCCTTGGGGATTTTGATGTCCCCCATCAGGATCATATTTTCCATACGGCCCAGACATTCGCGGGGCGAGTTGGCGTGAAGCGTACACATGGAGCCGTCATGGCCCGTGTTCATCGCGGCGAGCAGGTCGAAACATTCCGCGCCACGAATTTCGCCCAGGATGATGCGGTCCGGGCGCATACGCAGGGCGTTCTTGACCAGATCGCCGATGGTGATGGCGCCATTGCCTTCCAGATTGGCCGGGCGGGTTTCCAGCGGCAACCAGTGCGGCTGTTGCAGCCGCAATTCGGCCGCGTCCTCGATCGTGAGCACACGTTCGCCCGGATCGATCATTTTCGACAGGGCATTGAGCATCGTCGTCTTGCCCGAACCGGTACCGCCCGAAATGACGATGTTGAAGCGGCAGGCGCCTGCAATCTTGAGCGCGGTCGCCATCTTGGGGCTCATGGCGCCCCATTGGGCGAGCATGTCGATGGTGATCGGCTTGGCAGAGAATTTACGAATCGAGATGGCGGTGCCGCGCAGCGACAGCGGCGGCACGATGACGTTGACGCGGCTGCCATCGGGCAGGCGGGCGTCGGCCAGCGGCGTGGTCTGGTCGACGCGGCGGCCAACCTTGCTGACGATCCGTTGCGCGATCTGGAACAGATGTTCCTCGTCCCGGAACTTGATCGGCGCGATCTGGAGCTTGCCCTTCTTTTCGATATAGGTCTGGTCCGGACCGTTGACCATGATATCGGTCACGTCCGGGTCGGACAGCAATTCTTCAAGCGGGCCGAGGCCAAGCAGTTCATCGACCAGCACCTTTTCCAGCGCGAACTGTTCGCGCCGGTTGAGGGTCAGCTTCAGTTCCGCCAGCACTTCCATGATGATCGGGCGGAATTCCTCGGCCAGTTCATCCTTGGTCAGGGTCGCGGCGGCTTCCGGATCGACACGCTCCAGCAGGCGGGGCAGCACCTGCTCCTTGATCTTGTGGACGCTGGCTTCAAAACCCTGCGGTCCGGCGTCGGCGACATGTTCATGATTGGCGCGGTCGGACAGGCGCTGGATGGCGTCGGCATTGCGCTGCATCTGGCTGGTCGGTGCAGCCAGTGGATCGACGCTCGTTTCGCCTGGCAGGGCCGCTATGTCGAGCGGGGGAAACTGATCGCCGCCGCGCGCTTCTTCCTTGGGCGCGCCGCCTCCCTGCATCGGCCGGGCAACGCCAAAGCCGGGCTTGATGCCAGCAGGTCCATTTTTCCGTCCAAAGGCGCTCATAAGTCTCCGCCAGTAATTCGCGATCGAAGCCGCCCAGTTGAGGGCCGATCAGATAGGGCTTGGGAAGGTGAATAAGATGGAAACTTTGACAAATGGCTAATGGACCGGCGGCCCGCCAGCAGCGCCAGTATCAGTAGCGCGATCAGGCTGACCGCCGCGCCAGCCGTTTCCTGCCACAACCGCACCCGCTCGATGCGGTAGGTGCCCGGCGTCGCGTCGAAGCTGATCAGCGGACCATGGCTCGCAATGGCCTGCCCGTTGCGCGTCACGCGCCAGATGGGAAAGGCCGCATGGCCCATCGTCACCGGGCCGGAGCGGATCACGGTGATGCTGTCGCCGCGCGGGAGGGTGGCAAAGCGGCCAAGGTCGGTCCAGCGATCGACCCGATCGACGAGCGAAGCATCGAATCCGGCGGGCAGATATTCCGGCGCGTCAGGCTGGTGCCGTTCGATCCTGTTATAGTCGACAGGCATGCGCAGCAGGGCATGGGCGATCAGGCCAGTGAGCAGGAACGGGAAGGCCAGCACCAAAGCCGCGCCAAACGCCATGATGCGGCGAGGCGGGCAGGCGGCGATCGCAGTGACGGCGGCAAATTCGGTGATGGCCAATATCCGCCAGGGAAATTGCACCTTGTCGAGTAGGTCGATGCTCCACAGCAGCGGGATCAGGTTGATCGCCGCCAGCGCCGTGCCGATCGTGATGGCGGTCCATAGCGATCGCGCGCGCCAGGCAAGCAGGACAAGGCCCAGCGCGATGGAGGGGAAGAGTTCAAAGTCCTCGCGCCAGATCGACCAGACGCTTGCCTGATATTTGCCAGTCCATAAGAGCGCGGTCGACATGTGCGCCTGAAGCGTCGCGGCGGGTAGCAGATAGAAGGCGGCGAGCGCAAAGGCGAGCAGGCCGGCTACAAGGCCCGGTAGCAACGTCGCGCGGTCCTGCACGATCCGCTGAAGCATCAGTGGCGCGATCAGGAACAGGCCGGTCAGCGTTGCCAGTGGCAAATGGGTCAGGATCAGCGCTGCATAGGCGCTGGCGAGGAGCGTCACGCCACGCCGCGACGGCAGCCAGCCAATGCCCAGCGCGATCAAGGGCAGCCAGACAAATCCGGCAAATTCCGCCAGTGCGCCGCGCACATACAGGTCGAACAGATGATAGGGCGCAACCATATAGAGGGCTGCGCCGATCAATGGCCGCGTTCCTCTCTCGGCCAGCCACGCATACATGGCCAGCCCCGATGCGATCAGCAACAGCAGGCCAGCGCCGGTTATCGCTTGCGTTACGTTCAGCCCGATCGCGTTCAGGCCGCCCGACAGCCAATAGGCGAGCGGCGGATAGAAATAGAAGGTCGGGCTGCCCAGCCCTTCGAAACTGTGGGGGAGCCAGCGCTCGTAAAAATGCCCTGCCGCGATCTGATCGCCAAAATGGCGGGTCCACATAAGATTGTAGAGATGGCTGTGAGTCGCGCCCGGTCCCCATAGCAAGGCAGGCAGCATCAGGCCGCAGCCCAACAGGGTCAGCGTCCAGACCGGGTGCCGGCTGGCAAGGGAGGCGATGGCGCGCATGGGCCGGTGATGACGCAATATGGTAAATGAAGCGTAAGGATGATGGCGCGCACTTACGATCCATTAACCATTCTAGCCGATAGCGGAGTCAGTTTTTCGCGAGGATCATTGCGCCCATGCGCACGCTGTCGATCGTCATTCCGGTCTATAACGAGCAGGACAGCCTGTCGCTGTTCCTGGAGGCGGCGCGTCCGGCGGTGGGGCGGGCGCTGGCGCTGATCGGGCCTGATGCGCGGGCGGAATATCTGTTCGTCAATGATGGCAGCAGCGACCGGACCGGCGACATATTGACCATATTGGCGCGGCTGAACCCCGACATAAGCGTCGTCGCCCTGTCGCGCAATTTCGGCAAGGAAGCGGCGCTGGCGGCCGGGATCGACCATGCGAGCGGTGACGCCGTGATCCCGATCGACGTCGATCTGCAGGATCCGCCGGAGGTGATCGTGGATATGGTCCGCCACTGGCTGGCGGGCGCGCAGGTGGTCAATGCCCGCCGGTCCGACCGCTCCACGGACGGCTGGTTCAAACGGACGAGCGCGCGCGGATTCTATCGCCTGCTCAATCGTCTGTCCGATTATCCGATCCCCGAAAATGTCGGCGACTTCCGTTTGCTCGATCGGCAGGCGGTGGACGTCATCAAGCAATTGGGCGAGCAGGCGCGCTTCAACAAGGGGCTGTTCAGCTGGATCGGCTTTCGCGTCGCCACGGTCGATTATGTCCGTGCCGCGCGCGGGACGGGGACGACCAAATGGCGGCTCGGCAAGCTCTGGTCGCTGGCGATCGACGGCATCACCGCGTCGACCACCATGCCGCTGCGCATATGGTCCTATATCGGTGGCGGCATTGCGTGCCTGGCCTTTGCCTATGCGGCCTTTCTGGTCGCCCATACGATCATCACCGGGGTCGATACGCCGGGCTATGCTTCCATCATGGTCGCGGTGCTGGGGCTGGGTGGGCTTAACCTGCTCAGCCTGGGCATTATCGGCGAATATCTGGGCCGGGTCGCGCGCGAAGTGCGGCAACGGCCGCTCTATGTGGTCGCGGATCAATCGACTGTGCCGGTGGCTCCGGTCGCCGAACCAATCAGGGACGAGGATGAATGGACCGATCAGCCTATGCGAGCCTGAGCGCGCAGGAGGGGAGCCATTGGTGGTTCGTCGCCCGCCGCGCCATAGTGGACGCGCTGATCCGCACCCGGATCGCGCCGCGCGCCAACGCGCGCATATTGGAGGTGGGTTGCGGCACCGGCGGCAATCTGGCGATGCTGGCGCGCCATGGCACGGTCGATGCGCTGGAATATGACGGCGAATCGCTTGCTCTGGCGATGTCTCGCGGCGTCGGCACAGTTGCGGTGGGAGCATTACCTGACCAGATCGGCTTCGGTGACAACTGCTACGACCTCATCGTTTTGCTCGATGTGCTGGAGCATGTCGAACAGGATCGAGCATCGCTGGCGGCCTTGCGCGAACGGCTCGCGGTGGGCGGTTCACTATTGTTGACAGTTCCGGCCGCGCCATGGCTGTGGTCGGACCATGATATCCTCCACCATCACAAGCGCCGCTATACGCTTGGCAGCCTGTCTGCTGTCGCCCGTTCGGCCGGGCTAGAGGTTAAAGAAGTCGGTTATTTCAACAGCCTTCTATTCCCGGTTGCCGTTCTGGCGCGATTCGCGCAGCGCCTGACGGGGCGAACGACAGTTGCAGACTCGCGCCCTGTACGGCCTATAAACGCACTGTTTCGCCATATTTTCTGCATGGAACGCCACCTGATCGGGCGGATCAGCCTGCCTGTTGGCTTATCGGCTTACGCGATCCTGTCGGCCTGACGGCGGCGCATCCGGCTTGTCCGGGTGATGCCATGCCCCGTCCCAGCAGCGGTCCGGTTCGGTCGGGTCTAACCGATAAGGAACAGTCGGTCGCACGAGTAACGGCATTCTGTCCAGCGGAGCCAGATATGTGCCTTTGGGCTGAAACCAGAAACTTCCTTCCCAGGCCTTGACGAAACTGCATCGGACTTCCGGCGCCGGGGGATAGGCCAATGCGCGGCGTATTTCCGTCAGCGGGGTGATGATGCCGATGGCCAGCGCCAGCAAAAGCCATGGCCGTGCGGGCGAGGCGGTCCGCACGGCATCGGCGACCATGACTGCCAATATTGTCAATGCAGTGATCGACCCGCGCATCATGAAATCGGTGGACGATCCGATCTGAAGGAAGGGGATCGCCAACAGCCACAGCGTTAGTACCGCCAATATGTCTATCCCGAAACGCGACCTCCTCACGAACAACGCCAGTGGTACGACATAGACCAGCACTTCAAGCAGCTCGAAAAAAGCCCATTGCAACGGCACGATTGAGATCAGCTTTGCGCCCACGCCATCACCCGCTGCGCCCAGATAAAGCAGCCCGGGGATGCACAGCAAGGTGGTGAGGGCGGGCAGGGCGATGTCGGCGGGGCTGATGGCGCGCGCGCGCAGGCTCCGCACCCCCGCCAGTGCCGCAAATGGCATGGCGCCCATCAACCCCAGCGGCGACCAGAGCGCCGTCAAGGGCAGCAGCGCCAGATAGGCGCCCAGCGGCAATTTCTCGGCACGCCAAAGGAGGAAACCCAGCGCGCCGATCCAGCCTGAAATCGCATGTTGCGGCACCCAGAAGGCCAGGGTGACAGTCGATGAATATTGAAGATAGGCCCAGTTTTCGAGATGATCCGACAATCCACCACGAAACAGGATGCGCCCCAGCGCGTCGAGGCCGCTGAAGCCCACGACGACCGCCAGCGCGATCATTTTCGCGCGGCGCGTGACAAATAGCGTCGATCCCAAAGCCAGCAGCGTGCCGGTCATCAGGCTGTTCTGGAACAGCAGCGCGATGTCGCCAGCGCTTCCACCCAGCGCCTTGGCCACCAGCGCGGGGATCAGGAACATGCCGACCGGCGCGCGCAACAGTTCCGCCTCGCCCCTTGCGGTGTAGACGAACGGCCAAGGGTTGATGCTCATGTCGCGCAGCACGGCGAAGCGCACCTGCCAGTCGATATTGGCGTAGAAAAAGCGTCCCTCCCCGCCCAGGAGAAGGAGTATCGTCGCCACGCCGATGCAGATCAGCCATGTCGCGGCTGTCGGTCCGGCAAAGTCGCGCGCCGTCCGGACGATGGCGACGCAGAGCAAGCCGGTCAGCAGCGCGCCCAGCCCATAGGCCCAGAGGGGCATGACGTTCAGGAACCGCCACAGCAGCAACTGGTCGAGGGCGAGCCAGCCGGCCAGCAAGGCGATTAGCCAGCTGCCGGGCAGGGGCCGCTGGAGCGCGGGGGAAGGGGGCGGGGCGATCATCGGGCTTGTTCATGACAAGGCGGGGCGAGTGCGGCAATCGGCGTTGCCCGCCTCATGCATAAAAAAGTTGCGGTAAGGATGCAGATTGCCAACATTGCCTCATAGGACAGCAGGGCTATCGCATATGGCACCATGCCTATCTTATTCGTCACCCTGAACTTGGTTCAGGGTCCATTTCGCCAGCCCATGCCGTTGTCTGCGACGATAAATGGATGCAGAAATAAATTCAGCATGACGTTTGGGGGTAACGCTAAGTCATACGCGATAGCGCTGCATTGAGCAGGGAGACAGGCGATGCGGGTGATGGTGCTGGTGAAGGCGACGCCGGATAGCGAGACCGGCCTGTTTCCCGAACCCTGGACAAGTCAGATGATGGCGGCGATGGGCCGCTATAATGACGCATTGCGCGACGCTGGCATATTGATTGCCGCCGATGGGCTGACCCCCACATCGCAGGGCAAGCGTATCGCCTTCGACGGCGCGGATCGGGCCGTGATCGACGGTCCGTTCACGCCCAGCCGCGATCAGGTGGCAGGTTTCTGGCTATGGGATGTCAGGGATATGGACGAGGCGGTCGCCTGGGCGAAGCGTTGCCCCAATCCGATGCCCGGACCCAGCGAAATCGAAATCCGGCCCCTTCATGAATGACCGCCCAACAAAAGGGGCGCTGTCGAGCGCCCCTTCTGCTGACCGTGCCACGCCGGGCCGGTCCTTTCATATGCGGTGATCAGCCGGCCTTTTCGGCCAGGACCGTCAGACCCTTTTCATTGACCTCGGCAAAGCCGCCTTCCACCGGGATGATTTCGGGCGCGGCCCCTGCGGTCGCATAGATCTGGATGCTACCGTCGCGTACGGTCGACATGAAGGGCGCATGACCCTCCAGTACGCCGAAGTCGCCATCGGTGCCGGGCACCACGACCTGATAGACCTCTTCCGACCGGAAGAGCTTTTCGGGGGTCACGAGTTCAAAATGCAGTGCCATGTTCGTTTCCTTAGCCCCTCCCTTTCAAGGGAGGGGATGCAACAGGTCGCTTAAGCCGCTTCGGCGGCCAGCTTCTTGGCCTTCTCAATGGCTTCGTCGATGCCGCCGACCATGTAGAAGGCGTTTTCGGGCAGATGGTCATATTCGCCATCGACCACAGCCTTGAACGACTTAACCGTGTCCTCGATCTGGACGAACTTGCCGCTGATGCCGGTAAAGACTTCGGCGACGTGGAACGGCTGCGACAGGAACTTCTGGATCTTGCGCGCGCGGGCGACCGTCAGCTTATCTTCTTCCGACAGTTCGTCCATGCCCAGAATGGCGATGATGTCCTGCAGCGACTTGTACTTCTGCAGGATCGACTGGACGGCGCGGGCGGTGTCATAATGTTCCTGACCCACGGTGCGCGGTTCCAGAACGCGGCTGGTGGAGTCGAGCGGATCGACCGCCGGATAGATGCCCAGTTCCGAAATGGCGCGGTTGAGAACGGTCGTCGCGTCCAAGTGCGCGAACGACGTCGCAGGCGCGGGATCGGTCAAGTCGTCCGCGGGGACGTACACGGCCTGCACCGAGGTGATGGACCCCTTGTTGGTGGAGGTGATGCGTTCCTGCAGCGCGCCCATGTCGGTCGACAGGGTCGGCTGATAGCCCACGGCCGAAGGAATACGGCCGAGCAGAGCGGACACTTCCGCGCCTGCCTGGGTGAAGCGGAAGATATTGTCGACGAAGAACAGCACGTCCTGATTTTCGACGTCGCGGAAATATTCAGCGATGGTCAGGCCCGACAACGCGACGCGGGCACGGGCGCCCGGCGGTTCGTTCATCTGGCCATAGACCAGCGCAACCTTGGACCCTTCGGTGATGGCGTTGCCATCGGCATCCTTGGCGATGACGCCCGCGTCCAGAAATTCGTGGTAGAGATCGTTACCTTCGCGGGTACGTTCACCAACGCCCGCGAAAACCGACGTACCGCCATGGCCCTTGGCGATGTTGTTGATCAGTTCCTGAATAAGAACCGTCTTGCCCACGCCAGCGCCGCCGAACAGGCCGATCTTGCCGCCCTTGGCATAGGGGGCGAGAAGGTCGATGACCTTGATGCCGGTGACCAGGATCGCGCTTTCGGTCGACTGGTCGACAAATTCGGGAGCCTTGGCATGGATGGGCGAACGCAGTTCGGTCGCGACCGGGCCGCGCTCGTCAATGGGTTCGCCAACGACGTTGAGGATGCGGCCAAGCGTGGCGGGGCCGACGGGGACGCTGATCTGCGCGCCGGTGTCGGTCACTTCCTGGCCGCGGGTCAGGCCCTCGGTCGAGTCCATCGCGATGGTGCGGACGGTGTTTTCGCCCAGATGCTGCGCGACTTCCAGAACAAGGCGCTGGCCGTTGTTGCTGGTTTCCAGTGCCGACAGGATCGACGGGAGCGCATCAGGGAAGGTCACGTCGACGACGGCGCCGATGACCTGCGAAATGCGGCCTACATTGTTGGTGGTTGCCATGACTGCTTCCTTGCGTGCGTGTGCTTAGAGGGCTTCAGCGCCCGAAATGATTTCAACGAGTTCGGTGGTGATCGCGGCCTGGCGGCTGCGGTTATACTGGATCGTCAGCTTGTTGATCAGGTCGCCGGCGTTGCGCGTGGCATTGTCCATCGCGGTCATCGACGCGCCCTGTTCGGATGCGTTGTTTTCCAGCAGCGCCTTGAACAGCTGGATCGCGACGTTGCGCGGCAGCAGGTCGTCCAGGATCGCTTCCTCGCTCGGTTCATATTCGACCGTCGCGGCGATGGCGTTGCGGTCGGCGTCGGCGGGGATCTTGACGGGAATGATCTGCTGTTCGGTCGGGATCTGCGCCAGCGCCGACTTGAAGCGCGAATAGAAGAGATGCGCGACGTCGAACTTGCCGTTCAGATACATGTCGGTCAGCTCGCCAGCGATGGCGTGCGCCTGGTCATAGCCGGGCTGCTTGGCGCCAGTCGTGTCATATTGGGCGACGATCTGGCCGGGATACATGCGGTTGATCACCGGACGGCCCTTGCGACCGATCAGGTAGAATTTCACCGTCTTGCCCTGCTGGATCAGCTCGTCCGCCTTGGCGCGGGCGGCCTTGACGATGTTGGCGTTGAACGCACCGGCCAGGCCACGGTCGGAGTTGGCGACGACCAGCAGATGCACGTCATCCTTGCCCGTGCCCGCCAGCAGCGGCGATGCGCCTTCGCCCGAACCGCCCGCGATTTTCGAGGCGAGGGAGGCGACGACGGCTTCCAGGCGGCTGCTATAGGGGCGCGCGGCTTCCGCTGCGGCCTGCGCCTTGCGCAGCTTCGCGGCGGCGACCATCTGCTTCGCCTTGGTGATCTTCTGGGTCGATTTGACCGACCCGATGCGGATCTTCAGTTCCTTGAGGCTTGCCATCTCAATCCCGAATTCAGTGTAGGGAGGCCGCCGGTCGCCCGGCGGCCTTCATCAAATCACTTAGGCGCCAGACTTAAGCAAAAGTCTTGCCGAAGCTGTCGAGCGCGGCCTTGAGCTTGCCCTTGGCTTCGTCGCCCAGATCCTTGGTGTCGCGGATCATGGTCAGTACGTCGGCATGATCGTGGCGCAGATAGGCCAGCATCAATTCTTCGTAACGGGTCACGTCCTTGACGGCGACGCTGTCCAGATAACCGTTGGTGCCAGCGAAGATCGACGCGGTCTGTTCCTCGAACGGCAGCGGCGAGAATTGCGCCTGCTTGAGCAGTTCGGTCAGGCGCGCGCCGCGGTTCAGCAGCTTCTGGGTCGATGCGTCGAGGTCCGAACCGAACTGGGCGAAGGCCGCCATTTCGCGATACTGGGCCAGTTCCAGCTTGATCGAGCCGGACACCTTCTTCATCGCCTTGGTCTGCGCGGCGGAACCGACGCGCGACACCGACAGGCCGACGTTGATGGCCGGACGGATGCCCTGGTAGAAGAGGTTGGTTTCCAGGAAGATCTGGCCGTCGGTGATCGAGATCACGTTGGTCGGGATGTAGGCCGACACGTCGCCTGCCTGCGTTTCGATGATCGGCAGTGCGGTCAGCGAGCCAGACCCGTTGTCGCTGTTCATCTTGGCCGCGCGCTCCAGCAGGCGGCTGTGCAGATAGAACACGTCGCCCGGATAGGCTTCACGGCCCGGAGGACGACGCAGCAGCAGCGACATCTGGCGATAGGCGACGGCCTGCTTCGACAGATCGTCATAGACGATGACGGCGTGCATGCCGTTGTCGCGGAAATATTCGCCCATGGTCACGCCGGTATAGGGGGCGAGATACTGGAGCGGAGCGGGCTCCGAAGCGGTCGCGGCGACGACGATCGAATATTCCATCGCGCCATTTTCTTCGAGCTGCTTGACGATCTGGGCAACGGTCGAGCGCTTCTGGCCGACTGCGACATAGATGCAGTAAAGCTTCTTGCTCTCGTCATCGCCCGCATTGGCGGCCTTCTGGTTGATGAAGGTGTCGATCGCCACGGCAGTCTTGCCGGTCTGGCGGTCGCCGATGATCAGTTCGCGCTGGCCACGGCCGACGGGGACGAGCGTGTCGATGGCCTTGAGGCCGGTCTGCACGGGTTCGTGAACCGAGGTGCGCGGGATGATGCCGGGCGCCTTGCGCTCGACGCGCATGCGCTGGTCGGACACGATCGGCCCCTTGCCGTCGATCGGGTTGCCAAGGCCGTCCACGACGCGGCCCAGCAGGCCCTTGCCGACGGGGACGTCGACGATGGTGCCGGTGCGCTTGACGGTGTCGCCTTCCTTGATCTCGCTGTCGGACCCGAAGATCACGACACCGACATTGTCGGCTTCCAGGTTCAGCGCCATGCCCTGAATGCCGTTGGCAAACTCGACCATTTCGCCCGCCTGGACATTGTCGAGGCCATGGACGCGGGCGATGCCGTCACCCACGGTCAGCACGGAACCGACTTCGCTAACCTGCGCTTCGGTGCCGAAATTGGCGATCTGGTCCTTGATGACCTTCGAAATTTCTGCGGCGTTGATATCCATGTTCAGCCTTTCATCGCCATGGCGAGACTATTCAAACGGGTACGAATGGAGCTGTCGATCATCTGGCTGCCGATCTTGACGACCAGCCCGCCCAGGATCGCGGGGTCGACCTTCGCATCGATGGCGACGTCGCGGCCGACGCGGGCGCGCAGGCTTTTGCCGAGCGCGGTGATCTGCGTCTTGGTCAGCGGGTGCGCGCTCGTCACTTCGGCGCGGGCCTCGCCCTTGTGATTCGACAACAGGGTTTCATAGGCGCGGATGACAGCGGGAAGCTGGCCAAGCCGGCGGTTCCCGGCAAGCACGCCCAGAAATTTCGTGGTCAGGGGATCGATCCCCATGGAGGATGCGACGGCGGCGATCGTCTTTCCAGACGCATCGCGGCTCAGCACCGGGCTGTTGATAAGCGCTTTGAAATCAGGCGATTGGGCAATCGCACCCTTCAACGCAGCAAGGCTGTCCGCCACGGTGTCGAGCGATTGGCCATCGCGCGCCAGATCGAACAGCGCAACCGCGTAGCGGCCGCTGAGGCTGGCCTGTATACCGCCGGTAGTCTCCACGCGCTTACCGTCCTCCATTTGATGTGCCGGTCATGCAAAGAGGGGGGAGCAGTTACGCCCGTCCCCCTTGTTGTGGGGCCGGTTAGCAGCGCGATTATGACTATGCAAGTCATGCTGCGCGATTCCGGCAATAGTGCGAAACCGCTGGCATTTGACTGAGTTTTTTCGCGGCACCGAATCGGTTATTGCGCCGGATCGACCGGGGCAAGCCGACCTTTCTGGCAATGATAGACAATCCGTTCGTTGGGCTGGGCCGGGACGATTGCCGCAATATGCGATTGCAGCGCGGCAATCCGGGCCAGAGCTCCCGGGTTGCTGCCACAGGCGGGAATCGGCTTGTCCCCCACCAGCGCGCGCGCCTTGGCCATGGTGTCGGCATCGGGCAGCCAGCGGTCGACGCGCAGCACGCCATTGACGGGATCGAAGCGGCTGGAGGCGAGATAATGGCCCTCCGCCGGGATCGTCACCCGCTGCCATCCAGTGCCGCTGGCGACATATTGGGTGTCGCCATTGACGCAGCCGCCCTCCGCCCAGTTGAAGGCGATGTCATCGGGTTGCGACAGGGTCAGGCGGCTGCGCGCCATGTCCACCTTGCAGATATTGTCGCCCGCCCAGGCAAAGGCGGTATTGCTGACCACGCCCCCATCCTGCGCCACGGCGACCTTTTCGTCGATGCTGGCGAAACTGGGTCGAAAGAAGAACAGCCCCGCCGCCCCGAACAGCAGCAGCCCGCCGATCGCCAGCGACCATGTCGCATGCTTCTCCCGCTTCTGGCTGTAGAACAGCCCGCCAGCGCCCAGCGCCAGTACGGCCACGGCCAACAGTACGGCTGCCCCGGCCATCGCGTTTTCGCGCGCGGAAATCACCTCCCGCTCGGCAGCGTCGCGAGCGCGGTCCATCGCCTGCTGGCGCGCGCTGTCGCTGGCGCGCAGCTTCTGCTCGCTCATCGCCGATTCGCGCTGGAGGATCGCGGCCTCGGCCGAATCGGCGTCGGCAAAGGAACGGCACGGCACGACAGTATGGCGCGACGATACGCCCGCCTGCCGCAGGAAGGAGGCGATTTCTCGCCAGGATACGGCAAAGCCGAATTCGGCGTCGCTGCCGTCCGATACCGATCCGAAGCTGTTGACCCCCAGCACTCGACCACAATCATCGACCAGCGGCCCGCCGCTGTTTCCAGCCGCCAGGGGCGCTGTGTGCAGCAGCGTGTCGAAGCTGCGGCTCGCGCGGCCGGCGGACACATTGCCGCTGGTTTTGACGGTCGCCACTGGTTCGACCATCTGCTTGAGGCCCAGCCCCTGCGCCCGGTCGACCGTGCCGGGATAGCCGATCGCGGTGACATGCTGGCCGTCGGTCACGGCCCCGGCATAGAAAGTGCTGACCGGCAGGCTGCCCTGTTCCA
>Ga0207914_100092_pt1 | contig 48427 bp, 39 predicted proteins | sample DeeseametaMP2497_FD_184171 | JGI IMG/M metagenome (GOLD analysis project Ga0207914, IMG submission 184171) | Marine microbial communities from East of Antigua and Barbuda, Atlantic Ocean - MP2497 (SPAdes) | ecosystem: Environmental > Aquatic > Marine > Oceanic | place: East of Antigua and... | reverse complement strand
ATCCGGGGGGCCCGGTGATCGACCAACTCTGTCGAGACAACGGTGACCCCAAAGCGTACGATTTTCCCCGGCCGATGCAGAAGTCGCCTTTCGAGTTCAGCTTCTCCGGTTTGAAGACCGCGGTCCGTCGAGTTTGGGCCGAATGCGGTGAGGATCCGGAGCGGCTGCCCGACATCGCCGCCTCCTTCCAAGAAGCCGTGGTGGATACGTTGGTCGGCAAGCTTATGGGGGCCGCAAAAAGGTTAGAGCTGAAACGATTGGCGGTGGTGGGCGGAGTGGCTTGCAACAGCAGGCTGCGTGCCAAGCTCACCGAGAGAGCGGCTAAAAAATCCCTCCAGGTTTTCTTCCCCAAGCCTCTCTACTGCACGGACAACGCCGCCATGATCGGAAAGGCCGCCTGGGAACTCAGAGACTATCTCCTCAAAATTCCACCCCACACACTAGACGTGAAGGTGAATATGGAGATGCTTGGGACCTCCTAACGTTTACGACTAAGAGACTCTTGAACCAGCGCGTGGAAGAGTCGTTGTTGGAGACGGCTGACGGGGAGATACTCGGGATGCCACTGCACACCGAGCACCCCGGGTCGATCGACGAGTTCGATGGCTTGAGTGACACCCGCATGGTCGCGCGCGACGACCCTGAGTCCCTGCCCGAGGTCCTTGACCGCCTGACTGTGAAGACTGTTGACCCGAATTTGCTCGGCGCCCAGGAGGAAGCGTAGGTAGCTTCCTTCTTCCAGAGTGACCGGGGTCCGAGGGAGGACGGACGAGACCTTGTCGATCTCTCCGTAGAAGCTCGAAAGCTCCTCGTGTAGGGTGCCGCCGAGGTGTGTATTCAGGAATTGAGCACCGCGGCAGATTCCCAGTATGGGTAGACCCTCCCGAAGAGCCTTGTCCAAACAAGACTGTTCGAAGGCGTCCCGCTCTCTGTCGACTTCGCTGGCGGTGAGAGAAAAGAGGCCTCTCCAGAGAAAGAGAAACGGCGCGATGAGGCGGGAAAGGATGCGCCTGGTCAGGCTTCGCTCCGAAACAGGCTCCTCTTCCTCTTCAAAGAACGGCTTGAGTTCGACTCCGTACCGACGCGGGTCGATATCGGCCCCTCCACCCAGGACCAAACCGTCGAAGGGCGGCAAGTAAGGGTCGTATCGGAACATTCGCGGAGTCAGTCGAATCGGGTAGCCACCAGCCCGATGAATGGCAAGGGCGGTACAGGACCAGGCCGGGAAGCCCCCTTTGTCCGGACCCGTGACCGCGATCAACGGCTTCCTGGAAAGGATCGGCTTGGTTCTCCAAAGCCGGCGTAGCCAGTAGGTGAGCCGACCCTGCATTCTGGTCCATTCGTAGCGGCAGCGGCGTTCGAGCTCCTCTCGATCGGCCACCAATCGTTCCACCTTCATCCAGGCGGCCCATTCTCGGGTGATGCTCCAGTTTGGATCGTCGATCATGCTGTTCGGGAGACGGTAGTGAAGCGCGGGTCGAGCGGAAATCTTCTCTTCAGGCAAGGCCGAGCGCACTCGCTTCGAATCGAGAAAGAGGAACAGGGGCAGAAGGTCGAGCGGTCTGTTGCGAGTGGGGTTGTGGGAAAGGTAGTCGTCGATGAAAGTCGGCATGTCGGGTTGATAAGACTCATTGAGCACGAGATTTCGGTAAGCTCGCCCGAAAGGACTGATGAAGCCGCTCATATTTCTGACCGGATCGATCTCGTGTGCCTGTTTGAGTTCTTCGAAAAGCACCATGAAGGCTCGGAGATAGCTCAGAATGGTGTCGACTTCGTAATCAGGGACCTCGACGTTCAGGTGCAATCCGAAGGCGTTAATAACGGAGGACCCTGTTCCTTGAGCTTTTTCCCCTAGACGGCTCCGAACGCTTTCGAGTATGGAAAATTTGTCGGGCGCCACTGGTGGGAAGACGATTTCGTAAGGAATCAGCCAGGCCGCGATGGTGGCCAGGGCGGCTTCGAGGCTCTCTCGGTCGGCCTCGGAGAGCAGCTCGGGATCGACGCCTTGGAAGAAATTTCGAACCTTCATCTCCCGAAAGACACGGGCGTCAAACTCTACCCGAACCGGACCGTATTCGCTGTCTACTCGAGCTTCATACCGACTGGTTCGAGTCACCTCACCCCCTAGCTCCTCCTGAACGATTTTGGTGATTCGGCCGAGTTCGAGTCCGGAGAATTCGATCTCCACTCCGACCCGGCGGAGATCGCCCGCCAGATTGAGGGAGAGAGGGGGAATGAGGCTTTTTACGGCGTGTTGATACACTGTTCGAGATGTTATACCGAATCATACGGTGATGGCAACCTGGAGCGCAGCTTGGGAAAACAAAAAGAGCCTCGGCTAGAGGCTCTTTTTTGTGACTGGCAGGGCCGCTCTTTAAGAGATAGCGGACTCCCGGGTCAGTCCAAGTTCGATCAACTTTTTAGGGTGCTCTTTCACCACTACGCCCCAACAGTAGGGGGCGCCGCTACCTTGGATATGGCGGCGGTATCGAACGGGTTCATAATCGTCGTAGTCGTCGGGCAGATTACTCAGGTCGCGTATCAGGGCGCGTCCGTCGTTGTGTCTGAGGGTCCACATCACTCGACCGGATATCGAGTATCGGTCGGTCCCGATAAACTTAGCCAGGGGCTGGGACTTCTTTTTGTACACTGTGATGTGGCGGCGTCGGCGGCCGTACTTTTCTTGGAATCCGTAGTTTACGTATACGGTGGACGGTTCTTCGTCGTCTTCGGTCTCGACTTCATATTCGACAGTTCCTGCGAAGACGGTGCGGTGGTCGGGCCATCCGCGTTTTTTCTTTCGTTCTACTTCTCTTATTACGATGTTTCTTTCTCACTTTCCGAGGTCGTGCAGATTTCGAAATCTGCGGGGTTCCTAGCGCTTACCTGTTACCAAAAACGGCGACGGCGTCGTTGCTTTTTCAGACGGCGCTCTTCGCGTCGTTCAGCTTTGCGCTGGGCGATCACTCGCTCTTCACTAGGTTTGGTATAGTGACTGCGGCGTTTCAACTCGGAAAACAATCCGGCACGTTGACACTTTTTACGAAAGCGTCTTAAGGCGTCTTCTAATGTATCGTCTTTCTTTACTTCAACTTCCAAAGAATATACAGCTCCTTTCTTTTTCGAGGTACTGGGTGAGATCATCCAGATGTGGCGCTCAATCAAATGATAAACGGCTGCTATAGCAACCGGAGCAGGGAGTCTAAGTCAATAGACTGCGGGCTCTAACAACGCCAACATCTCTATTGTAACACAAAAAGCGAAATGGTTCAACAGTAAAAACTTAACATTGAAATGTGTATATATATACTATTTGAGCCGTTGTGACTCTCTCAGACGGTTAAAGCATCGGGATGTTGACGCCGCGCTCCTTAGCGCAATGGCGGGCTTTCTCGTATCCTGCGTCGGCGTGGCGCATCACCCCGAGGGCGGGGTCGGCCATCAACACGCGCTCCAGGCGGTCGCGGGCGTTGTCGGTGCCGTCGGCCACCACCACCATCCCGGCGTGCTGTGAAAATCCCATACCGACGCCGCCTCCGTGATGCAGAGAGACCCAATGGGCTCCGCAGGACACGGTGGACATGGCGTTCAGAAGAGGCCAATCGCTGACGGCATCGGAGCCGTCTTTCATACCTTCGGTTTCCCGGTTCGGGGAGGCGACCGACCCGGAATCCAAATGATCCCGACCGATCACGATTGGAGCGCTCACGTCGCCTTTGCGGACCAACTCGTTGAAAGCGAGTCCGAGCTTGTGTCGTTCGCCGTATCCGAGCCAACAGATCCGGGCGGGTAGGCCCTGAAAGGCGACCTGTTCTTGAGCTTTTTTGATCCATCGGTGAAGAGCTTCGTCTTTTGGAAACATTTCCAGGACGGCCTGGTCGGTGCGGTGGATGTCGGCCGGATCGCCGGAGAGGGCGACCCATCGAAACGGTCCTCGACCCTCACAAAACAACGGGCGGATGTAGGCCGGTACAAATCCCGGAAAATCGAAGGCGTTGGTCACCCCGCCTTTCTGGGCCTGGGCTCTGATGTTGTTGCCGTAGTCGAAGACGATCGAGCCCTTCTGTTGAAAATCCAACATCGCCTGGACCTGTCGCGCGGCCGCATCGACAGCGAGTTTTTCGTATTTTTCGGGATCGGATTCTCGCAGGCCCACGGCATCGGCCAGGGTCATTCCGTCAGGCACGTAGCCACCGAGCATATCATGGGCGCTTGTCTGGTCGGTCACCACGTCGGGTATGACGCCTTCTTGCAAAATCTTCGGAAAGAGTTCGGCGGCGTTGCCGATAAGTCCGATGGAGAGCGGTTCGCCTTTCTCTTTGGCTGCCTTGGCCCAGCTCAGCGCTTCCGATAGACTTCGGGTCACTTTGTCGCAGTAGCGTGTCTCCACCCGCCGCTTCGCGCGTATCTCATCCACCTCCACGCAGATGGCAACCCCGTCGTTCATGGTCACGGCGAGAGGTTGAGCGCCACCCATGCCGCCCAGCCCGCCGGTCAGCACCAGACGTCCCTTGAGAGTGCCTCCGAAATGTTGGCGCGCCAGCTCGGCCAGGGTCTCGTAGGTGCCCTGGAGGATGCCCTGAGTACCGATATAGATCCAGGAGCCGGCCGTCATCTGGCCATACATCATGAGGCCTTCCTTCTCCAGCTTCCGAAAATGGTCCCAATTGGCCCAGTTCGGCACGAGATTGGAGTTGGCGATCAAGACCCTGGGAGCCATCGAATGAGTGCGGATGACACCCACCGGTTTGCCGGACTGGACCAGAAGAGTCTCTTCGTCGCCGAGCTCCCGCAAAGTCTTGACGATCGCTTCGAAGCACTTCCAATTGCGTGCCGCCTTACCGGTGCCTCCGTAGACCACCAGGTTTTCCGGCTCCTCGGCGACTTCCGGGTCCAGGTTGTTCATCAGCATGCGTAAAGCCGCTTCCTGGGGCCAGGACCGGCAAGAAATTTCTTTGCCACGAGGGGCACGTATAGGGGTAGACAGAGCCACTTTCTCCTCCAAATGAAACAGTTCAGCGGTCTGCTTCGTTTTTTGGGAGGTCAGACCTTTCCAACTCGGCAGGCCATGGAGGAGCGCAGCACTCGTTTTTGAAGCCCCTTCCCCATGCGACAGACCGGAGCCGTTCCCTCACAGATTTTAGAAGACCTTATCGCCACCGAAAGGGTCGGGGTGCGTGAACCCATTCCCGAGGGAAATGTCCAACCGGCCTCGCTTGACCTTCGTTTAGGGGCACGAGGCTATCTGGTGAAAGCGGCCTTTCTCCCCCGGGCCGGAGAGACTATTGAAGACGCTCTTCAGAACTACCGGGAGGAGACTCTCGACCTCACCGAGGGCGTCATTCTTAAGAAGAACCATACCTACGTGCTGGAGCTGCACGAAAACCTGAATCTGCCCGATCACGTGCATGCATACACGAACAACAAGAGTAGTACCGGACGGATCAACGTCTGGGTTCGGACACTGGTCGATAGGCTAGCCCGTTTCGATAAGATCCCTCACGGCTACAAAGGCAACCTCTATGTCATGGTGACGCCTCGCTCTTGGTCGATCCGAGTGAAAAGCGGCTTGGCTCTGAATCAGGCTCGATTCCTGGTCGGCGACAACCGCCTGACCGATCTCGAGTTGGATATGACTCACCAACGGATCGGGCTGATCTTCGATCATCGTGGCGACAAGATTCCCGTGGAGCTAGATAAAGGCGTCTTGCTGAGCGCCGACCTGAGTGGGCAAGTGGCCGGATTTCGCGCCCGCACAAACGAACGATTCCTGGACCTCTCTGGAGGTTCGGTGCACAAAGCCGAGGAGTACTGGGAGCCGATCATGGCCGAACGCGGGGAAGTCACTCTCAAGCAGGGTGAGTTTTATATCATGGTGACCCACGAGTTTCTGCGCGTCCCTCCCGCGTTTGCCGTCGAAATGGTGGCTTACGATATCCAAAGCGGGGAGTATCGCTCCCACTACGCCGGGTTTTTTGATCCCGGATTCGGGTTCGGGGCCGAGGGAGAGACGAAGGGGACGCCCGCCGTGCTGGAAGTCGATCCCCACGAGGACGTTATTATTCGGCATCGGCAGCCGATCTGCAAGATGGTGTACGAGCACATGATCAAAGCGCCCGACCGGCTGTACGGTTCGGACCTCTCGTCCCACTATCAGAATCAACGTGGGCCGCAGCTCGGTAAGCAATTCACGGCCTACCCTCACTAGTGGTAAAGCTCTACTTCTGTTCGAGTTTACACGGCTGTAACATTTTGAGACTCTTTTAAGGGTACTGTTGAATCGTTCGGTCCCGGCTCACTCACAACAGCAGGAGATCTGACGTTATGGCTTGTTTACTCTTGCGCGTCCTGAGGGGATGCGCGTCGCGCACTCTGCGCTAGGGCACGTCATCAATCAGCCTTCCGGCGCTACACTCGCCCATGACCCACTGCGTGGGTACCCGCGCTCTGAGAGCGATATTTTTCTTAAGTACGTCAAGTACTAGGCTAAAAATCTTACTCTCAGAGCACAAAAATGGTCTTCGTGTAGCTTGAAAGGCTGATTGATGACACGCCCTCTAGACCTTCCCATTTAAATGAACTTCGTTAAATCCCCGTCTTGCAGACTGGTTGTCCAAACATTGGCTGACCGGTGAGTTAGGCAGGTCTAGGGGTTTACGACCCATGCCACGGCGCTGTCTCTTCCATCCAATGGAGGACAAATGACTAACGCTCGAATCCGACTTTACCTGAGTACCTTTCTGGTACTACTATTGATGACCACTTCGTGTCTTGCCTACTTCGTCGCATGCAAAGCATGCCACGCCAGCGGTGCCTGCAACGAATGCAGCGGCAGCCGCGCTTGCCAACTCTGCTCCGGTAGCGGAGTGGTGGGTGTAGCGGCCAAAAAATGCGAACTCTGCAACGGAGGTGGATCGTGCTACGTTTGCAGTGGCAGCGGAGCATGTTTTCCCTGCGGTGGTAGCGGAAACATGTCACTGTAGAATCTCACAAATTCATACCGCTCCCGTAGGCGGTTGGTCGGCTAATCGGCCGAGTAGATCCCGTCCCTAATGCTCGCCCACGGAGCCGAATGCCGCGCTGCACCCGAGACCCCAAGGTTGGACCAAATCTCAGTAAGCTCGACCCGACCCGGATTGTAGACCAGACGGTCGGCCACCCCTTTGATGGTCTGATGAGGGCTGACCCGGTCACCGGTCTCCAGCACCTCTTGGAGGGTCCATTCGACTTCGATGTTGCCGCCGGAAGCGAGAATTCGACGCAAGACATCTCGGACGGTGATGCGGTTGTGAGTGCTCCGGCGGAGTTCGAGATCGACCACGAACCAAAAGAGCGCTCCGCCCCAATAGGTTCGACCCCATCCGCTGTCATAAGCTAGACCGCGGTCTCCCGGCTCGGACTGCCCCTGGTCCAACCCCCATTTCATGTCGGACCAAAACTTGGACCGTGAGAGGTTTCCCGAGCGTGCCTGCACCAACGGCTCCACATAGGTCGCCATCCCTTCTTCCAGCCAGCGATGGCCGGGCACGTTAGGGAAGGCCAGGTGGCACATTTCGTGAGTTAAGATCCAGTGTTCTCGGATATCGGCGAGCGACATCTCGCGACCTACCCTGAGACTGATTCGCGGCCGGGAGTAACCCCAGGTGCGTCCGTGCATGGAGTCTCCGCTCGTCAGTTGAATATGAACCTCCAGTTGGTCCACCGGGAAGCTGCCGAAATAGTCTTCGACCGTTTGCGAGGTAGTCTCCACCCACTCGAAGAGGTCTTCCGAGTCTATCTCGCCGGAGCCTGAGATGCTCACGGCGACCCTGGTCTCACCGAGCTGCAAGGTCTTCTCCTGGGAGGCTAAGGAGGGCAGGCTGAGTAGAACAAAACACACTATGAGGAGAGCAGACTTCACAAGAGGTTGAACATTTGAGCGACTTCCGGGTTCCGCCTTCCCGTCGCTCTCGGCTGGGGAGAGGCGAAAAGCCTCCATCCAAGAATCGTGATTGGAATGAGTGCACTTGAAGAGGATGTCCTCGCTCTGTGGCGCGAGGTGTTGGAGCTTCCTGAATTCGGGTTTGACGACAATTTCTTCGAGGCTGGAGGGACTCACGAGCAGGGTTTTCGTCTGATCTCCCGGTTGGAGCAACGCTTCAACAAGGTCTACCACCTGTCTTGGATCTTGGCTGCACCCACTCCCCGAGAGCAGACTCGTTGGCTCCAAAGTGTCTGGATGGAGGGCGATGGAGAACCCCCCTTCCCCGAAGAAGAACCCGACCCAGACGCCTGGCGAAAGCAGTTCCAATCCGCGTTCCCGATCCAGTCGATCAAGCAGGTCGCTCCCTCTGATCGACTTTCTCGGGTCTGCTTTATCCACTCGCCGGGTCGGTCCGGTTCCACGCTCCTAAGGACCATGCTCGCCGGTCACCCGGATCTTTTCGCGCCGCCGGAGTTGGAACTCTTGCTCTTTCCGGATATGCAGACTCGCTATCACGGCCTTCTTCAAGGTTGGGCGGATCTGCACGGTCTGAACGCTGCCGTCACCTCATTATGGAACTGTAGCGAGGAAGAGACCAACCGGTTGATCCAACAGTGGCACGATGAAAATCTATCCACCTTCGAGATCTTTCGGCTTTTGCAAGAAAGAGCCAGGCCCCGGCTGCTGGTGGACAAGACTCCTTCCTCGGCCGCGGTGGAGGCGGCTTTGCTGCGTTGTGAAGCCTGGTTTACCGAGCCGCTGTACATCCACCTGGTGCGCCACCCGTTGGCCTCGATTCGGTCCTGGAAGAGTTCTCACTTCGAGCAGGTCTTGCACGCGCCGCCTCGCTCCGCCGCGGAGGTGAACTGGCTCCTCTCTCATCAAAACGTCCTCAATCTTCTGGGCCATCTCGGAGAGGACCGTCTCATTCAAATTCGCTACGAAGACCTGGTGACGGAGCCTGAAAAGACCATGAGGCGTCTGGCGAGATTTCTCCAAATAGAGTATCAGGATTCGCTGCTCGACCCCTACACGGGAGACCGGATGACGAAGTATTCGAGCGGACGGATCGGAGGAGACAAGAAGTTTCATCTGCGAAGGTCGATCGATCGAAGTGGGGCCGACGGTGCGCGTCGACTGCCTGAAGACGGTAAACTCTTGCCGGAGACCGTGGGTTTGGCACGTTCCTTCGGATACACCGATCTTTAGACTAGATTTCCCCTCTCGGGAGGAAACGTTGACAGGGTTTACATCATTTTAACGTTTTTTGTATCCAAGCTCACAAACAAATAGCGCCGACCCGTGTAGACTCATCGAGTCAAAGGTTCACGACGACCGGCGACTATGCTGGATGTAACGGGGTACGAGATATGACACACATCGATGAAACTTTAGAAATTGAGGGCTGCCCGCACGCCTGGGCCGCCACCGTCACCAAAAACGTTGCCGTCAACCATCTGATGGATCGAATCTGTCCGACCTTCGTCACCAACGACGTTGACCGCGCCATTCTGGGTGCTTCGCTAGGCGGATAGGAGCCCAACCGGCCTACCCGAAGAGATGCGGGGTGGAGTCGAACAACGAACTTGAGAGCTACCTGGCCCAAGCGGGGTCGGAGGGCGAAAGCCTCGGAGAGGGCGATTTCACCCTCGACCCGCGAAGAGCCCTGGAGATATTAAGGGAGCAAGGCAGTATTGCAAGCCATGCTCCCTTATTCTTGTTACGCGCTATTTATCAACACACCGATGGCGCCCCGGTTCGATTTACCAGTGATCTCTTCGGTACCGCTCAGCTTCGCTGGCCGCCCGAATTCGGCGCCTTGCCGAATGAAGCGATGCGAGTCATGGCCGAAGAGGCCTTCAAGACAAATCTGCTCGCTCTCACATTCAAAGAAGATCGCGTTTTGGTTCAAAGCCGCCATCGCCTTCGGGTCGAAGTGGAGCCGAGAGAGGTTTTTCTCAAGGCCGGGCCGAGGCTCCAATACTATCCGATGATCGGACTGATTGAGCAGGTTCGGAGGACGCCGTGGCGGCAACATCGGTACGAAGAAGGGGTACTCGAACTCTTCCTGCCGGACCAGGCCGGCCTCTCCACCTGTTATGTGGTCGATGGAATCCAGTTTCCCGAACCGGGGAGCCTGCCACTTGGGGTTCTGGTTTACGACGACAAACTCAAGTGCGATCTTTCCCTGACCCACATTCCCGAGACCGACCGCAAACGGGAGTGGAGCGTGAGAGCGAGGGCCCTCCTTCTTGGGTTCTTGCGAGACACGCTGCTGGCCGATCAGCCTCTTCAACTCGACCTCGATCATCTTTCCGATGCCTTGCAGGCCGCCCTTGGATTTCTTCCGTTCATTCAAAGGCTGTCCGAAGACGATGAGCTGAGGCAATTTGTCGAGCACAACGTGCTTTTTCGCGACGTGTTCGGCAACTACTGGTCCATAGCGCAGATCCAGGCGATGGAACAAAAACACGGCTCGGTCCTGGTTATCCCGGCGATCCCGCGACACTGTCCGAAAGAATCCACCGGAGAGCAACCTGTTCTCCACTGGCGGGGTGACACCAAAAAGTACGGCCGCCTCATTTTTCATCGCACTCGAAGCGGCGCCGGATATCTCTACTCAATGGCACGGGGGGAGGCGGTGGACCGCGACGGGGCATCCTTTCTCAACGTTCAGGAATGGGCGGGGGGCAGCCTCGGATTGCTACCCCTGGGCGATCCGGAGACTCGCTGTGAAGTGCAATTGGTGGGTAAGAGACGGGGCTCGGAGACGATCTATCTTGAGGAGCCCGCACCTTCAGGACTACGATTGCTCTGGCGAAGCCGCGACGAGCTAGCCTCCTGGGACCCGACTCCCGAATTCTTATTTCAGGTGGCGCTGGTGGTTGACGGAGCCCTGCCGGACTTGGAGGTGGAAGAGACTTGGATAAGAGATTTTCTGCTCTGGACCGGGATCAACGACTTGAAAGAGACGTTCAACCTGGCTTCCACTGCGTTTCTGGAGAGGGTGGATGGAGAGCATGTCAGCCCGAAGACAGTTCGGAAAGTTTTCGGAGAAGAGCCTGTCTCGGTGCTGGAAGAGCGGTCGGCGAGCCTTCCCGATGAACTCCCTTTTGAGATGCTGCTGTGGGACCATCCGCTGTTAGGTCAGCTGGGGTTCGAAACTCGAGAAGAGAGTAGTACGGTCCGCAAGGCGTATTGGCGAGAGGACGGCCGCAAAAGGTGGCTTGCTCGCTACGCCCCGACGACTCCCCAGGCATGGGCTGAGAAAGAGGGGCTGGAACTGGAGTCGATAGGGGTGCACTACCTGGCTTCCCTCGGTCCGGATCGAGCCACGCGGCTGATTGTTTGGAGAGAAGGCAGACCGCTGGGGCAGACGGTGCTGTCTGAAGCTCAGTTTCCGAAGGGCTACGCCTTGATTGTGGTGGACGACGAATTCCCCGGCGACCAATACTGGAGCGGCCCCGACCGAGATGCTCTCTCTCAGTTGGGGCCGCTGCTCGACGATCTCAAGAGCCGGATGGAGGCCTAGCCGGCTAGCATCTTGTCCAGTTGGCTCTTGATCTTGGCGGGCGGAGCGAGACCCGGTTGCACCGAGATCGCCTCTCCCTTGTGGAAGTAGCAGAGCGTCGGAAGTCCTTTGACTCCGAGCTTGCCGGCCCACTGTTTCTGCTGGTCGGTGTTGAGTTTCACGAACTTCACCCGACCCTCGTACTCTCCGGCCAGTTTGTCCAGCACGGGCAGCAGCCGTTGGCAAGGAGGGCACCAGGTCGCAAAAAAGTCGACCAGGACCGGTTCGTCGGCGTTGACAACCTCTGTTTCAAATTCGTCGTCGGTAATCTCTTTCAAATTTCCCATCTTTTCGATTCCTTCTCGTAAAAATATTCTGATCTACTCCAACCGTTAACACGAGCTAGAGTTCCCGAGGTTTCCCGTTGCCGAGGCGTTCGGTGATCTGTTCAATTCTGATAGTGTCGGTCTTCTCGATTAAATCCAAGGCGACCTCCACTGCCCTGGCGAGTTGCGGGTCTTCGCCGGCTCGCCAGTCCTGGGGCTTAATTTCGATTTCTTCGTCGGGATCGGTTCCGTAGTTTTCCACCCCCCAGCCCACATCCGGAAACCAGAAGGCGAATTCGGGCTGGGTGGTGACGGTGCCGTCGACCAGCGAATGACGGGGCCAGATACCGATGGTGCCGCCCCAGGTTCGTTTGCCTAAGAGGGGACCCAATCCCAGCAGCTTGAAGCAGTGGCTGAAGATGTCGCCGTCCGAGCCCGCCTGTTCATTGGTGATCGCCACCAGAGGTCCGGCCAGCGATTCTTGAGGGTAGGGGATAGGAGCACCCCAACGCTGCACGTCGAATCCGATGCGACGTCGCTGGAGTTTTTCCAACAAGAGCCCGGAAACGTTTCCCCCACCGTTGTAGCGGACGTCCACTATCAGGCCGTCACGCTCGACCTCGGAGTAGAAGGAGCGATGAAACTCGGCGAAACCATCCGCACTCATATTAGGGATGTGCAAATATCCGACTTTTCCGTTCGAAAGCTCGTGAACTTTCCGCTTGTTGGTCTCCACCCACTCGCGATATCGGACCGGAGTCTCTCTCTTGAGGGCCAGCACCACCACGTCTTCGGGCTTAGGCTTCCCTTTGCCGCGATGGGATGACCGTCGCACGACGGTCAGGGTGACTCGCTGGTCGGCTTGATTGACCAGAAATTTCTCGCAAGGCTCTTTCGGAGACACCTGGTGGCCGTTGACCCCGACGATGATGTCGCCCGGTTCCAGCGGGTGGTGAAGAACTCTCAGTGGGGAAGTCTCTTTTTCCGACCGGGGATCGCCGTTGGCAATCTCCAAAACTCGATATCCTTTAGAGCGGCCGTCCCATTTCAAGGTGGCCGCGAGCTTGCCCTGAGCGTAGTAGGGGCCGATACGGTAGTCGCCTCCATATTCGTAGGCGTGCGAAGTGCCCAACTCACCCTGAAACTCCCACAGCAGGTCGGAGAACTCCCGACGGGTGGAAATACGGTCTAAGAGTGGGGAATAGCGTCGCAATACCTCGTCCCAGTCGATGGAGGCCATCTTGGGGTCCCAGAAGTGATCGCGCATCAATCGCCAGGCTTCTCGCAACATCTGTTCCCATTCGGGTTTCGGTTTGACCGAGACCTTGGCTCGGTTGAGATCGATCCAACCTGATGAGCGACCGTATCCGCGACCGCTCCCGGCGGTCATTTTTTCCGCCTTCACCACTCGTATCGCACGGTCACTTCGGTAGATCAGAGTCGACCGATCGAGGGAAAGGTCGAAGCCGGAGATCCCGGTGAAAGAGTTGGACACCTCCTGCGTTTTGAAATCGAAGGTCTCCAGGATCGCTTCCGGTCCGCTCTTGGGAGTTCGAGCCGAAGCCAGCACGGAGCGAACCGGTGACTTTCCAAGGATGACCTTGCCTTTCGTGGCCAGCACCCCGAAGTAACGTCCCTCGTCAACCGGAAACACCCGAATACGGTCCCGGATGCCTTCGAGGTCCACTCGGAGCGGCTTGGGCTCCTTGTCCTTGTCGTCTTTCTTCTTTTTCTTGTCTTTGCCGTCTTTTTCGTCGTCCGACTCAAGATAGGGGGAGGGGAGGTCAGGCGGGTCGGCACCGGGAGCGCGCGCTCGATCGATAAAGGGATCGGGCTGGTTGTTCTGGAGGGTGACGAGATAAGGTCGAGCGGCCCGGGGAAAGCTGTATTCAAAAAACAGATTGTCTTTGACCGGATCGAAGTCTCGACAGCTCAAAAAGTAAAGGTAGCGCCCCTCCGGGTCGAAGTCGGGCGACCAGTCGTGATAAGGCGTCGTGGTCACGAGGGTGCTTTCTTTCGTCTCCCAACTCCATAAGACGATCTGGCTATCCTGACGATTCGCCTTCTTCGAAAAGGCGAGCCAGAGGCTGTCGGGAGACCAGGCTGCTTCATTGATTCGGTCGTATTCGTCGTGAGCTACCAGGAGCGGTTTGACCACGGGATGTTTCTTGGACTTCTTCTTTTTCTTACCGCTTTTTTGAGCCTCTACGATTTCAGCCACATCGAAAACGTACAGTTCGTGGCGATGGTTGCTAAACCAGAGTCGAGTCCCCGATGGGGACAGGCCCATATTTAGGACCCGTCCGATGTCGGCGCCTCTGGTCAGCGGAAGGTAGCTGCGAGGATCGGGGGTGGCGGCCTTTTTCGGAGACAGAAATAGGCCGATCTCTTCCTCGCCGGACTGGTCGTTGACGCAGAAAATACCCAGCGGAGACCATCTGAGCCGCCGGTATCTGACGCCGTCGTGCTCGCCCAGTTGAGTGACGGGACCTTCCCAATGCCCGAAGCAAAACGCCTTACCACGTGAAACGATAGCTACCTGAGAGCCATCGGGACTCAGGTTGTAACCCTGGAGGTAGCGAGAAGTGCTCACGAAGTGACGGGCCAGTCGCTGGCGTTGGGTGTGAACGGTGATCTCCAGTTTCTTAGGCCGTTTCTTCTTCGGGTCGACGAGGTAAAGATCGCCGCCGCACTGATAGACGATGCGCTCGCCGTCGGTGGACGGATACCTCAGGTAGAAATCCTTATGATTGGTGTGCTTGGAAAGGTCCGAGCCGTCCGGAAGAACGCTGTAAAGGTTGCACATTCCCTCGTGGTCGGAGCCGAAATAGATCCGATCGCCCACCCAGAGCGGTCTAGTGAGGTTGCCCTGGAGCTTTAACAACTGGGAAAACTGCCCGTTTTCTCCGCGGTCGATCCAAAGCTGGCCCGCCGTTCCTCCACGATATCGCTTCCAGCGGGCCGGGTCCCAGGTGTGCCGGCCTATGACACGGCCACGCTCGGATGCGTAGCTGATATAGGCGGCAGGCCCTAGTTGGAGAGGTTCGGGCGGCCCTCCTTCGGCCGGTACCTGAGCCAGCTGAAAAATCCGTCGAAACGGACTGCCCGCGCTGGTGGTGAACAAGACCGACTGTCCGTCGCGGCTCCAGCCGACGCAGCGGGTGTCTTCGCCGAGGTAGGTGAGCCGGCGGGGCTCCATTTCGTCCAGCCGCGTGACGTAGATCTCGGGATGCCCCTCGTCCAAGCTGGTATAAGCTACCATCTCTCCGTCGGGCGAGAGATGAGGGTCGGACGCTCTACCGGGATTTGCCGTGAGGCGCAGAGCGTGACTGCTCTTATCGCTCAAATCTTTCAGCCAGAGGTCGTCTTCAAAAACGAAAATGAGCTTGTCTCCGCAGATCGTCGGACGTTGATAGTAACCGGTAAGTCCCATAAGGAAGGGCGTTTGGCCGAAGAGGGCTCCCACTCCTTTGATTCGAAAGGGCCGTGCCTATGGCCAAGAACATCATCAGTCGCGAAGAAGACTACAACCAATGGTATCTCGATGTGATCAAGGCGGCTCAGCTCGCCGATTACTCTCCCGTGCGGGGGTGCATGGTGATCCGACCTACCGGCTACGCTCTGTGGGAAGCCATCCAGCAGGACCTGGATGGCCGCTTCAAGGCGACCGGTCACACCAACGCCTACTTCCCGTTGCTGATACCGGTCAGCTTCCTGCAGAAGGAAGCCGAGCACGTGGAAGGTTTCGCCATGGAATGTGCCGTGGTCACTCACTCGGGTTTGGAGCAAGGTGAAGACGGCAACCTCACGACCAAAGGCGAGCTAGCGGAGCCTCTGATCGTCCGGCCCACTTCCGAAACCGTCATCGGGCACATGTATAGCCAATGGATTCAGAGCTATCGGGATCTGCCGATTCTCATCAACCAATGGGCCAACGTGATGCGTTGGGAGCTTCGCACGCGTCTCTTCTTGCGGACCGCCGAGTTTCTATGGCAAGAGGGCCACACTGCCCACGAGACGGCGGAAGAGGCGGAGGAGGAGACGCTCCGCATGCTCGATGTCTACGCCGATTGTGTGGAGGATTTTCTGGCCGTACCGGTGATGAAAGGGCGCAAAACGGAGAGCGAAAAGTTTCCCGGTGCCGACACGACCTACTGCATCGAGGCCCTCATGCAGGACGGCAAAGCTCTGCAGGCCGGCACTTCACACAATCTCGGCCAAAATTTTGCCAAGGCGTTCGATATCTCGTTCTTGGGTAGAGACAATCAACAACACCTCTGCTGGACCACCAGTTGGGGCGTCTCCACCCGCCTCATCGGAGCTCTCATCATGACTCATTCCGATGACGAAGGTCTGGTTCTGCCTCCTCGGGTGGCGCCTGTCGTTTGCGCCATCGTGCCTATCTATCGAAAAGAGGGCGAGAGGGAACAAGTCCTCGAGGCTTGTCACTACATGCTGGCCCAACTCTGTGGCAAGGAGGCCGTGACCCAGGCTGAAAGTCGTCTGGGCAACAAAGACCAACTGGCCGTCTTCTTCGGTCCCGGGCATCGTCAGCAGGTGATCCTCGATCTGCGGGATACGAAACCGGTGGACAAACATTTTTATTGGGAACAGCGAGGGGTGCCGTTCCGCCTTGAGGTCGGCCCGCGAGATGTCGCCAAAAAGGCCTGCGTTCTGAAGAACCGTCTGGATCGGGAGAAAGAGTTTTTGCAGCAGGACGATCTCTCGACGTCGTGGCTGGAGGAAAAGCTGGAAAACATGCAAGCCGAACTCTTCAACCGAGCCAAGACTCGTACCGAGGAGAACACCACCACGGTGCATACCTACGAAGAGCTCAAAGACGCTCTGGCCAACCGCTCGGGTTTTGTCCGTTGCTGGTTCAATCCCAACGTGGAGAACGAGCAGAAGATCAAAGAGGAAACGAAAGGCACGGTTCGCTGTATTCCTTTGGATCAGCCTGGTGGCCAGGGTAAATGTATCTTCACCGGAGAACCCGCCGAACAACAGGTGGTTTTCGCGATCGCCTACTAGAAGATGGCTTTCTCAGACGGAATCAAGGATTTGTTCGGCATCTCTACTGTCAAAGTGGAGATCGACTGCGATACGCGATTTTCTATAGAACAGGATTCCATTCAAGGCCGTCTCACCCTGACAGGGCTGAGGGACCAGGAGATCTGCGAAGTGAAGATGGAGTTCGTGGAGGAATGGTCGAGCTACAACGAGGACGAGTATGGCGAGGACTACACCAAGGTCGTGGGGACCGAACTGCTTCTGAACCAGACTATTCTGCTGAAAAAAGACGAGCAGATTTCCTGTGAATTTTCGGTACCGTTTCAGCTTTCTTGGTCTCCGATCAACGAGATGAAGACGCAAGGCGGCTTACTGGGCGCCATCGGAAAAGTAGCGTCTTTGGCTGCCGATGTTCTCTCTGACCCTGACGGGCGCGAGGTCACCTACAAGCTAATCGCCCGGGTGGATGTGAACTCGACCAGAGCTGATCCCGGTTGCGAGATAACTCTCTACAGAGTGGATTGGGGTCCCTTCAGGGGACCCGGTTCCTGATTTGTGCTCCCTACTTGAAACTCTTTGAGAGGGAGAAACCCGGCCGTCGCAAGCACATTCTGTCCGGCCTCACTGGTCAGTCTTTCGTAGAGTTCAACAGCCGGCGGCGAGGCCGGCTCGGGTAAGACCGCCCGATAGCGTACGGGGTCGTGCCGGCTTAGATCGAACGGGATAGCGATCAGTTCAGGACGGCTTCGTAGGTCCGAAGCGTAAACAACGGCAGCATCCGCGTGGCCCAGACTCAGAGTCACCAACACCGCCGTGGCGTCCTTTAAGTAGACCCGGCGAGCTTTCCATTTCACTTCCTCGAGAGCTTGCTCGCTGTACCGACCTAATGGCGCGGTCTCGGGACTGGCAAGAGCCAGAGTCGTGGATTCCAGCTGGAGAGCTTCCAGGTCGATGGCTCTCTCTTTCGCGCATGCCAACACCAGTCGATTGCCCGCAAAGACTTTGCTTTCAAATTTCCGCTCGCTCCCCAGGGTTTCGATGAGGGCCGCGTCCGCGAGGATGAGAAGGTCCGCCTGCGCGCCACCGAGATATTGAGAGACCAGGGTGTGAGAACCACCACTATGTAGGGAGAAGTTCTCCTCGGTACCCTTCGATATCTGAGTCACGACTTCCGTTAAGCTGGCCGCGCAGAAGACGGTAGTTTTCGGTTCCCGGGTGCAACCGGGAAATAAAAAAAGCAGCAGGCTCAAGAGAAGGAGCTGCCGCCTTTTTAAGAAGCCGAGCAGGTTTTAACTGTCCGCGCGGGCTGATTCCGTGGCCACGGGGAGTTCGGGAATCAGTTCTTCAGCCTGAGGCAGGTCCGGGAGAAGACTCGGTCCGTCGTCGGCGTCGGCCATCGCTCCTTCGTCCTCCGTCTGTGGCGGCTCGCTGATGGGAAGCTCACTGGGCAGGGAGGGGAAAGCTCCCTCTTCTTCAGGCTCCGTCATCGGGGGGGAAGACAGATCTTCTTCTTCCGCGGGAATGTCGATCTGAATCGCGTTCGAATTTTCGGGAGCGAGTCGAGGCTCGCTGTCTCCCTTGTTGCCGCCGAAAGCCGGCAAAACACCGGGAGCCGGAGCTTCAAAGCTGTCGGCCAACAGTCGGGCCGGGTTGGCTTCTTCCGCCTCGTCTTCTTCGTACTCGTCCAACTCAGGCGGCTCCTGGTAGGACTCGTCGTTGGAAGCGGCTGGTGCGACTCGATCCGGCACCATCTTCTTGACGATAAGCTCCTGTACTTTCACAGGGGTGAGGTCGGCGAGCGGGTCCAGCACCTCTCTCAGATAGGCGCGTTGTCGCTCGACAAGAATGGTCCGCAGTGAAGTCTCCAGGTCGGAAAGACTGTCCACGAAGGCGAAGTTGCCGGATTCGTTGCTCTGCTGGAGATGATGCCGCATCAGAGTCGAGGTCCGGTCGGTGGAGACGACGATGATGTCCTTCAGCTGATAGGCAGCTACTTGAGCTCCCACCAGATAACCGTCGTCGAGGGTGAGCCGGCGGTTGCTGAGGACTATCAGGAAGCACTGCTGGCTGGTTTGCAGGTAGACCCGGCTGGGACCGGACTCGGACCGGCAGACGTAAACCGCGTCGGGGCCGAGCTCCAGCCTGCTGAGCGTACCGAGCAGCAGCAGAAGCAGCCACTGGTCGTTGGCTAACAGCGCTCTGCAGAACGGAGTACACGAAATGACCTCGTCTACGTTGTCGTTGCTGATAGCCGTTCCGCCGATGAAAAACTTCTGAGAAGCTTCTTCCAGGGAAGCCCGGCTTGGTACCCGGAGAATCTGCTGACCGGTCTTTTGGTCGATCACAGCGTAGTCTTTGCGGATCAGCTCCAGCTCTTCGAAGTGCTGGAGGGCGCTGAAGAGGTCTTTGACCCCGCTACTGTCGATTTCTCGCACCAGGATCGACTCCTGGCCCGCGAGTTGTTCCAAGAGCTTACGGCTCCTGGCGTTCATCAGTTCGCGGGCTGCTTCCAGCTCTTTCTCACTGACGTCGGTGGAAGCCGGTTCGGCGTCCTCGGGGATGAAGCTGTCGTTTCCTTTGGCTTCCCAGTCGTTGGTTCGGGCACCGCTGGACTCCAGGCAGGATTGGACGTCATTGAAGAACGAGCCAAGCTCCGCCTCTTTACTGTTAGAGATTGCGGAAGCTTCCAGCCGACCTTGTGAGCCGTCGTATCTGACGAAGCAGATGGTGCCGGGCTGGGTGAGAAAGATCTCACCCAACTCTACGATCCCGTTTTCGTTGACCGGGTCCGGCACGATGTCGGCGTCTTCGAGGCCGAGCCGGCGAGCGTACTCCAGACGCACTCCCGATAGGAGTGAGTTGTAGCGGCCCTGCAGCTGCGTTTGGAAGCTTCGGGCTGATTTCGGGTCCAGCTTTACGGAGGTGCTCTTGTGAATAATGTTTAGCATTTGTAGTCTCGCTATTGATACTCGATTGGAGTTTGGTTCGACGGCTTTCTCGTCGTTCTTTAGGACTTCCTCCCGTTTCCGAGCCGATCCCGAACGAACCTTCGAACGCGGGTCAGGCAGGAACGGCGGAATCGGGCTCGATTTGTCAGAGAATTGGCAGACTCACAGTCTATCTTTATGACCGTTTTATAAGGGAGGAGAGGGGCCGGGGGTCGCCATCTCGTATCTGATTAGGGGCAGTTGGACGACCATCAGCTGCCGCTATGTCAGGGGAACTTGGATGAGCACGACGGAAACCGCCGTAGCAGAGGAGCAGGAAAAGAAACGCTCGCCCAGCGAGCGTGCTACTGCATTGGGGGCCGGTATCGTCCGACTGTCGGATGGTTCCTATCTCCGTCCTCAGCAAGTCGAGGTCCATGTCCAGTGTTCGGGCCCCCTTGCCTACTGGAAGATCAAAGGCCGGTTTCCCGCTCTAGCCGAGGAAGGGGACGAGTCTCCACTTTTCCTCTATCCGTTGCCAGGCGAAGCGGCGCTGCAAAAAGTCGTGATCGCCGAAGAAACGCTTCTGCCCGGCACACTTCAGGTGCAATCCGTCGAAGAGCTACCGGAGGAGACTCCGCTCAGCGTCCCACCCACGTCCCTCATCGTGGATTTCGGGGACGAGAAAAAGCCCGTCCTATCCTTGCAACTCGATCCATGGATGGAGAGTGCGACCGCCGACGGCCTCGCTTTCGAGCTTGAGTACGCCAGCGGCTTGCCCACGGAGGACGGTCGAATCCAGCTCAGGATACCCTCGGTCGTCAGCGACAAATTGCAAGCCGCGGGACAGACCGCCATGAACTTGACGGTGGTGATCGAAGAAGGGAACGAACTGGTAGACGAACCCACCTTCCCGGCCGGAGTCCAGTCGACTCAGGAGGGAGAGGTGGTCACTCTGACCGGAGATCTTGACTCCCTGGATGAAGCCGTGGTGGTGACTTTTCGGCCCGGACGCACCCAGATGCCGGTCAGAAGACTGTTGCGCGGCGAAAACCACTTTATTTTCTCCATCTATCCGCCCACTTCCATCCCGGCTTCACCTCAGAGACGAGATATCGTTTTTGCCGTGGACGCCTCGGAAAACCTGGACCCGACTCAATTTACTCAAATCAAAGCGGAGATGTGCGAGACGTTACGCAAGCTCGACGAGAACGACCGCTTCGCCCTGGTGACCTTCGGCCGCGACATCGACGGGTACGACGGGGGAGAGTTTTGCGATATCGAGCAGGTCGAGGCGGCCTGTCAATGGCTTCAACAGATCGAGCCCAAAGGACGGCCCGATGTTCAGCCCCTCCTGCAAAGGATTCAATCGCTCCCGGTCCAGGAAGATAGGCAGCTCTGCATCTTCTTGATCGCCGGAGGGCATGTTGGCAACGAGCCGGCCATTCTGAAAAGCCTGGAGTTCGATCAGAGCGACAGGCGCTACTATACTGTCGGTATCGGGCAGAGCGTCCAACAGTCGTTCCTGCGCCGGCTAGCTCTCTTGACCCGAGGTCGTTGCGAGGTCTCCCTGAACGGAGGATGCTCGGAAGCGGTGGAGCGTCTTCTGGGTCAAACAAGGGCCCTTCTGGCTGAAGTCGATTTCGAAGACCAGGATGGAGAAATAGAGTTTGACTCGGAGCAACTTGTGCCCTCGAGGATGACGTCGCTCACGCCCCAGGGTCCGGTCCACTGTCTTGGCACCGGTTCGCCGTCGGCTGTGCGCTTTCGTTCAAAGGACGAGACGGGAGTCTTCTTTGCCGGCACGGTCAACGCCCAGTCGACCGAGAACCCTGCTCTTGGCGGGGTGTGGGCCGGTCTGCGAGTCAGAGAAATGATCGACTCGGTAAACCTGACAACCGGTGCCAAAAAGAAGGCTCTTCGAAGCGAAGCGGCCAGTTTGGCTGCCGAGTATGGAATCTTGACGGAAGACACGGTTATCGTCCAGGAAAACGAGCACGGACTGGTCGTCCAATACAGCGCGTTACCCACCGTATGGCGGGGGGCGGAATCCAAAGAGAAGAAGAATAGCGTGAGCAACAAAGACGGTGCAGCCCCCTTTGACTGGCGCAAGGGCCTGGTGGCTCGGGAAGGCCTCTTTAAAGGGAAATCACCCGGTGACTCCGGTGAATCGACCGGTCGTTACGGACTCCGAACGAAGGGAGGCGGGGGCAGCGAATCATCCGGCAAGCCCAGGCTCGATAGGGCTGTTCTCACCGCCACGAGCTCAGACGATGAAGACGTCGAGATAGATGATCTCGACGGCGCCCTCGAAGAGGTCGCTCAGCAGGTCGCCCCGGAAGCGGAAGAGCACGTCGAGACCTCGGTCGTTGATGAGGCCGAATCGTCCGAGGAGGTCGCTCAGGCCGAAGAGCCGGAGCAGGTCGCCGAGCCCGAACAAGTCGCCGAGCCCCAGACGGCGGTGGAAGATGTCTCGGTAGCTCAGCCGCCACCCGTGTCCTCGCCTGCCCAGCCTGCCGCTCCGATGGCTTCCCAATCGGAAGAGGCCGCTCCCGTGCCGGTGCCCGTTCCGCAGGCTCCGGTCGTCCATCTAAGGGCTGACTCCTTTGCCGCCGGTAGGCTCCGAATGGAGAGCTACTACTCTCAGCTTGACACTTACGACACAGAGCTTTCTTTGGCCGCTATCCAAGGGCTTCCAGGAGCGCTTTCGCCCGACGGGGGAGACCTTCCCAGGATTCTGGCCCAGACGGTGGCTCACTTGGAGAAGCGAGGTTATTACTCCCACGCTGTCTCGGTGCTAGGGCTGCTGCTCAAGGATAGCCCTTCGCCGGAAGTCTATAAAAAGATGGAAAGTCTGCTGGGAGAATGGGCCGACAGCCTGCCGGAAGAGAAACTGCCGGAGACGATTCAGATCCTGCAGTTGGGCGCTCGCGCCTGTCACGGTTCGGAGTTTCTTCTTCAGAAAGCGGCGGAAGCTCACCAGCGTTGGCAAGCTGTTGCCGGTCAGCAGTCGGAGCTTCCCTCCGTCACACGTCTTCGCCAACAACAGCCGGAGCAAGAGGTGGAGACCCTCTTGAGCCAGCCGCAGCTAGAGCTTGCTAAACTGAAGGAAGACCAGGCCGAGATGGCTCGCCAGCTGGCGGAGATGCGCCAGACCATGCAGCAGCAAATCAACGATCTTGCCCAGCAGCTCCAACTAGACGAGTTGAAGCAGCAGGTCGCCGCCCTTCCGGGCATGCTGGAGAAGCTGATCAGTCAGTCTCCTGCTCCGGCTGTGTCACTCGCGCCTGCCGTGACGACTTCGCCGGCTCCGCCCGTGCCTCAAGCGACTCCCGTATCCGCACCCGCCGAGGAGGATGTGGTCGAGGAGCAGCTGGAAATTCCGTCCCCCGACGAGCTGGATGAGCCGGAGCCCACCCCGGCGGCAGCCGCACCGGCACCTGTGGCCGCAACTCCCGCGCCGGCTGACGTCTCACCGCAAGAGACCGAGCCGGCACCCGCCCCCGTGGATATTCCGTTGCCGACAGCGGCTGAGCCGCCCGCTGCCCCGTCTACGCCGGAACCAGTTCCCGCACCGCCGGTGGTGAGAGAAGAATCTCAAGAGGAAGAACCTCCGGAGGTGCCTGACGCCGAGCCCGAGACGCCCCCTGCCGCCACTCCTGCTCCTCCTGAGCCGGCTGCCCCTTCCGTCGAAGAGTCGGACGAACCGGAGCCTCAAGAGTTGGGTCAGGATATGGCTTTGACTAAAGAAGAACTCACGGAAATGCTCCTCGCCGATCCACGTAGCGAAGAGAGCCGCGAAGCTGTCATGGTTTCCTTGAAAGACCCGAAAGACCGGGTGAATTTTTTCCGCGATATGGTCAAGGCCGACAAGTCCGAGCCGTATCACTCTCTCTCTCTGGCCCGAGCCTACAGGGATGCGGATCAGACCAAAGTCGCGGTCGTGCACTACCAAAAGTTCTTGCGAGCCGAGAAGGACGCCCAAGCTTATCTTGAGCTTGCCGATGCCTACGAGGAGCTGGGCAAGGCAAATCTGAGCGCATCGGCGCGCAAAGCTGCGGAGGCCTTCAAGACAGACTGATGTTCGAGTTTCTGAAAGATATGCTGGGCTTTCCACGCCCGGTCAAAGTGGTTGGTTACGAAGAGCCGGAGGTCATCTTCGAGAGTGAGAGTCCCCTGGAGATCGGCGTCGTAGGGGTGGTGGCGGAGATCGAGGGGGTCAAGGTTCGAGGGCAGATCCAGGTCATCGAGTCCGGGCTCAAAGAACATCGCGGCTACTGGCTCAAGCCGGAAGAGATCCTACCGCTGCTGTCTGAAGTGTACGGCGTTCAGGAGAAACGCGGTGAAACCAGATACCCCCGAAAGCTCCGGGTGCTCTCGCAACGATTACAAAACTTCCAGGGACACACCCTTGATCTCTCCGAGCACGGTATGCGCTTGGAGGGTCGTGGTGAATTCGAACTCGGAGAGAGCCTGCCGATCACTTTTGATCTGGACGACGCGCGCCAGACCAGAGTGATGGCCGAGGCGGAAGTTCGCTGGATCGGTCCCACCGTCAAGGACGGTCTCCACGCCATGGGTCTGCTGTACACGAACTTCGACTATCAACAACAGCCGGAAGTCTACGGCTACTACAGAAACTTTCTCAGCGAGATCGGACAGGAGGAGTGGAAAACCGCGACTTAGAGTGTCTCCACAAAAAAAGCCCCGGTTTTCCGGGGCTTTTTTTGTGGAGAAGCGGTCTGTCTATCCGCTGATCAAGTCTTCCACCGCGGAGCGCTCTTCGCGAAGCTCTTTCTCCGTGGCTTTCATCTTTTCTCGGCTGAAGTCGTTCACCGGTAGGTCGGTCACGATACTGTAGATCCCGTTCTTGCAGGTACAGGGGAAGCTGTAGACGAGGCCTTCCTCGATACCGTAGGAGCCGTCGGAGGGAACGGCCATGGAGACCCAATCCTTCTCTCCGGTACCAAAAACCCACGTATGCATATGATCTATGGCAGCCGAAGCGGCCGAGGCGGCAGAAGATGCTCCCCGCGCTTCGATGATCGCCGCACCGCGCTTTTGCACGGTGGGGATGAAGTTGTCGGTATACCAGCTCCGATCGACGAGATCGAGGGCATCCTTACCATCTACCACGCAGTGGTGAAGATCGGGGTACTGGGTCGAACTGTGGTTGCCCCAGATGGTCATCTTCTTGATGGACGTGGAATGGACTCCGGTCTTCTCGCTCAACTGGGAGAGCGCCCGGTTGTGGTCCAAGCGGGTCATGGCCGTGAACTGCTTGCGGTCCAGACGTTTCGCCTGACTGGCGGCGATCAAAGCGTTTGTGTTGGCGGGGTTGCCTACTACCAGGACGCGCACGTCGTCGGCCGCTCGGGTATCGATCGCTTTGCCCTGGGGAGCGAAGATCTTGCCGTTGGCTCCGATCAGGTCGTTTCGCTCCATCCCCGGTCCGCGGGGGCGAGCACCAACCAGCATGGCAAAATTGGTGCCGTCGAACCCTTCATCCAGATTGTCTGTGGCCACGATTCCCTGCAGTAGCGGGAAGGCACAGTCGTTCAATTCCATGACCACACCTTGCAGCGCTTGCATGGCCGGTGTGATTTCAATCAGTTGCAGAATAACGGGCTGGTCCGGACCTAGCATGTCGCCTGCTGCGATGCGGAAAGCCATGGCGTATCCGATGTTTCCGGCAGCTCCCGTGATGGCTACTTTTAAAGGCTTCTTCATCTCAATCTCCTAGTCGTCGTAGTGGCCCGCGAGATTGTAGAAGAATCTCATCAGACCGTTCTTGCTACCCTTGGCGCGTTTCATCAAGAGTTCGAGTTCTCCGGGGTCGAGCCAAACGCCGCCGCATTTAGGGCATTTGTCGATCTCCACTTTGTCGATCGGGACCCTCTCCATCACTTGATTCTCGCAAGAGGCTCTCAGGCAATGACGCTCGTTGTCAGCTCTGTGCTCCCGCTCTTTCCTGAGTAACTCCAGGTTAATCTTCTCTTGCTCCGCAAAATAGGCGTCTTCATCGGTGAACGGTACGTTGCGAAACGCGTCCTGGGGAAGGGCGTCCCCAGCTTTCTCCCTATCGCTCAACTCTCTACTCCTCAAAAGGCGATCACTCGCCGATTTTGTCCTCTCCCGAAGGATGGCAAACGGCCTTTCCGTGGCACCTGGATCGGTTCCTTCATGGAGGGAAGTATGGGCGCTGCGGCGCAGGCTCGAGGATGAAGCCGAGAAACCGTCACCTCCTGAAACTGCTAGACTTCTCACCGACCGAACTCACTCAGAGCATACAGTCTACCCTCACTTTACGACGGCTCCGAAACTGCGCTCAAGACCGAGCGGCCTTGAAGCGGCGAAATCTGGCTCTGCTCTTTTGTGAGAGTCATCCTCCCTCTCGCTGGACGGTGCAGTCCGCCTGTTCCAAACAAGGTGCCTTCTTCCACTATTTCGGTCCCGGGGAGACGGGGCTGGAAAAAGGGGAGCCGCTCGCTTGCAATGCACCTCATCTGGGACGGCTTTTCGACGCTCTTCTCGTCTACGGTCTGGAGCAAGAAGCGCTGGAAGAGTTGGCGCGCCTCTCCGGAGCACCGGTATGCAATCTGGGCAGCAAGGAGTTTCAGCCTCTCTCCGTGGTGGCGGATTTCGCTACTATGACAGCCCACGCCTCAAAGCCGCTCTGTGAACTCTCCGTGGTTTTACTCGGCGACGGTAACACCAGCCTCTCTCAGAGTCTGCTGGTAGGTGCGGCCAAGTTGGGTCTCGACCTGCGTTTTTGCGGACCTGAAAAAGCTCACCCCGACTCGACTCTGGTGGAGACCTGCCTGGCTCTGGCCGCCGAAACGGGTGCTCAGATTCGTCTCTACACAGATCCGGAAGAAGCCGTGAAGGGCGCGGATTTCGTGTACTCTCAGACCTGGAACGTGACCAAGAAGGGCGTGAAGAAAATGCTTCCCTACCGCGCCACCAGTGATCTGCTTTCTCGTTCCGGCCACGGCCACTGCAAGCTTCTGCACCGACTTCCCAGACTGCTGGAAGGCGGCTTGGCCGAAGAGATGAGCCTGGACGGCTTGGAAGTGAGTCGTGAGCTTTTCGACTCGGCCTCCAATCTGACGCTTGAACAAGCCGAGAACAGCTTGTACGCGCACGAGTCCGCCCTTATCGCGTTGCTGGCTTGAGCTGGAGTCGAGAGCAACTCAGCGGGTTGCGCCGTCTTCTTGGATTGAAGCAAGTCTTACGGCGGGGTTGGACCCGGCACCCGATACCGAGTTCTGCCGTCGAGTCGGTGGCGGATCATAGCTACGGCGTGGCTCTGTTGTGTCTTTTGATGTGCCCGCCCGAACTGAACAGAAGCAGGGTCTTGGAGTTGGCGGTGTTGCACGACCTGGCCGAAGTAGAGACCGGTGATCTCACACCTCACGATGGGGTCGGCCCCACGGAGAAAGCGACGCTGGAGCGAGAGGCGCTCACCAACTTACTGAAGACGCTTCCGAACTCAGCCTATTTCGTCACGGTTTTCGAAGAGTATCAGAAAGCTTCAACGGCGGAAGCGCGTTGGGTGAAGTCGATCGACAAGTTGGAGATGACCCTTCAAAGTCTCAATTATGAAGCAGAGCACGGAGTGGACCTCCAAGAGTTTCGAGACTCTTCGGGGAAAGCTTTGGAGAACTTAGGGCTTAGTCGTGAAAGAAACGGTCTCTCTTAAGCCCGTCCACTTGAAACTCCAGAAGCTGTTTGGGAGTGAGATGGAGAGCGTTGACGATCGGCTGGAGACGCTTCCAGAAGTGTGGAGCGAGACCCGGATCGTCGAGTGTGGAAAAAGAGCCGTTGAGATGTAAAGAGAGCTCGGCTTCAGGACAAGCGAGAACCATGGTACCCTCTTCACGCGGCTGCTCGAGACGAAAACTGGAGTGCAGCGGAAGACAGTAGAGTCGACCCAGATTCAGATTGAAACCGCAGCATCGAGCCCAACCGGTCTTGACCCCCGATTTGGAATCGAGAGTCAGGAGCGCTTGCGGAAACAGAGGGCCTTTGCGGATGCGGTGGAACAGTTCCGTGTTTTCCGGCAGGTTCAGTAAGTTCGACACCGCTGTTGATTCTTTTTTTGGAGATTGATCCCTTGAACGAGGACAGTTCAAAACCGAAGACCGTCTCTTGGCAGGCGGTGGTCGCCATGTTGGTCATCCTACCGATCGTCCTATCCGGAGCTCTTCACTGGTGGCTCGGCGTGCCCGATGAAGAGGCCCAGGCGAGCGGTATCTTTATGTTTATCGATAAGGAGACGGTGCCGGTTCTTGAGAGCCACTCTCTCCAGTTCGAGAAGCTGTTTTTCTGCCGGATCTTGCTCAAGCCGGAGGGGTTGAAGCCGTTTTACGATCAACTGAGCGAGGCTGAAAAATCGGTAGGGAAAGCCGAACCGCCTATCGCTCTCAAGTTGGAACGCGAGTGGTGGGACCCCAGTGAGACCGACGAGGGCACCTATTTCAGATATGGACGAGTCACTCTTTGGAGCCCGCTTGCTCACCCCGACCTGATCTATGGAGTTGTCAGGGGGCCGGGAGAAGGTGATGCGCCTGAAGATGCAAAGACTGAATCATGATTAGATTCGCCTATTTTTGCGGCCACGAACAGTGGCAACCGGAACAGTTACTACAGCACGGAAAGCTGGCCAAGGAGTCGGGTTTCGACATGCTGGTGGCCTCCGAGCACTTTCATCCCTGGGTGGATGACGCCTCGGCCTCGGGCTATTGTTGGTCCACGCTCGGCGGCTTGACCCAGGCCGCGCCTGGGCTTCATCTCTCCACCGGCGTCACCACCCCTCTGTGGAGATTTCACCCCGCCCTGGTGGCCCAAGCGGCCGCCACCGTCGACCGGATGTCGGGTGGACTGTTCAACCTCGGTGTGGGTACGGGGGAGAACATCAACGAGGGTCCGCTCGGCTATCATTTCCCGAAATACAAAGAGCGTTCGGAGCGGATGTCCGAAGCACTCGATATCATGCGACGGTTGCTGGATGGGGAGAAGCTGACCTACGAAGGCAAGTACTATCAAACCGACCGAGCCAAGCTCTATTCCCCGCCCACGGGGCCGGTCCCGATCTGGATGGCTGCCGGAGGACCAAAATCAGCGACTCTGGCCGGGCAGAAAGCTCAGGGTGTCATTGTCTCGGTGAAAGACCCGAAAGACACGTTCGAGAAAGTGATCGAGCCGGCTCGCAAAGCAGCCGCCGAGTTGGGACGGCCGGAGCCGAAGGTTATGGCTAGCCGCTGGACGATCCTCGCCCAGAACGACGAGGAAGCTTGGAAGGCCCTCTACTCCTGGCGTGGGTTGAGAGCACCCGGTCGCCTCGAAGCGGTCGATCCCCAGACCCTGCGCGAGCGGGCTGATGAACTGCCGCGAGAAGAAATTCTGGGCAGATACTCCCAATGCAAAAACGCCGAGGACATCATTGAAGTCTATCGCCCTCTGGTGGAAGTGGTTGGAGCCGACGTGGTCACTCTTCAAATGGCTGCTACCGACCAGGAGAAGCTGATTCGGATGCTGGGTGCCGAGGTCTTACCGGAACTCCGGAAGATGGCGGAGAACAGGAAGTCGGCGGGGGCGAGCGCTTAGAAGTCAGGGATTTGGTTCGGAGTGAGTCCGGACCAAATCCTAGGCCTTCACGTGCCCGGCCCACTTGCTCTTCGAACGCTTTCGCTTCTTGGGCTTCGGGTCCGGCAAAAAGCTGGAATCGGCGGCCGTCTCGAAAGAGGCCTCCAACTGCTCCGGTGAGGCCGCACCGGCGTCCAGCAACAACTGCAGTTCGCTGGCAAGGGTGGTCTTCTGGAGAGCGGGGGCGTCGGTACTAAAGGTGTAGCGTACGCCGAACTCATCAAACAGATTGAGCAAACGACCGTACGTCTCGATATCTTCCACGGCACCGGTGAGAAGGTTGGAGACCACGCAGAGTTCGGCCACGATGTCATGCTCCTTGAGAAATTCTAGACCGCTGCTATCACCCTTTTCCCAATATGCACGAGCCACCACCAGGGGGTGTCCGACGCGGTCGGCCTTGAGTCCCTCCAGGGTCTTTTTGAAGGTTTCCAGGCTGACCGCCTCGGTCTCTCCACAATGCACGGTGCGTCCGATTTTGGGACCCGCGATCTCGTAGAGTTCGGACATCTCCTCCAGGCTTCGCTGGTCTTCCAGGGTGTTGGCCGACTCAGGACCGGCGAGGTCGATCCCGATGACCGGCAAGCCTTCCTTGGCCCAGCGGGCCACCTTCTCCGCCAGCACTCGGTTTTGGTCCATGGGAAGATCACGTCCGAGACAGACGATCAAACCGGCTTGCAGGGTGCCTTTGTAAGCCGTTTTGACTTCGCTCACCCCGGAGCAAGCGGCCAGCATCACTCGGTCCAGGTCCCAAATCCCCCCGGAGTTTCTTTTCATGGGGTTAAAGCGGAGCTCCAGCGCCTTGATCGGTAGCTGTGCTTTGAGCGGGGTAAGGGCTTCACCGTCCAGGCTCACCGTCGTGGCACCCTGGGTTCGGGCGGCTCCGTTGAGGGCGATCAGCACACTCTCGCGAAGCGCTCTGGGCCCTGACTGAATCCGCTCGGCCACCTCATAGATCTCCAGGTATTTCTCCAGAGTGCCGGAGTTGTCGCGACGTCGATGCAGCAAATTGCTGAACTCGCTGAAGCTGGTGACAGGCAAGCGGATCCCTCGGTCCACGGCCGCCTCAAACAAGCGGTGAATCGGTACGGCGCCCCCCAGATGCACGTGTTGCTCCACCACCCCCTCTTCGGGGAAACAGAGCTTCGATGTGTCTAATCCGGCGTTTTTCATGGCCCCAGCTTCGAAGACGCCTGCCCAAACCCTACAGAAAAGGGGGTCAAGAGCGTTACGGAAAAAATAGAACCGATATGAGCGAGAAAAAGTATCGTTTGACGCACTACGAAGTCGATCCGGTCAACGGACCAGGTCAGATGGTGACGAGGAAATACAACCTGAACGGCAATCCGTTTCCCGTCTTCTGCAACAACAAGGAGTGCGAGCATTTTGTGGACAGGCCGACCGCCATTCCTCACTGGTCGGAGGATTGCCAGGAGTATCTGGGCGTTCTCCGTTGCCCCGTATGCGAAAGTCCGGTTATCAGACCCCCGAAGGACTAAACCTCGGCTCACAACATCCAGAAAAAGGAAAGTAATAAGTTTTGTCATTTCGTTACAGCACAGGTAACAGCCAGCTGGATCTATCCATAGCAGAAATTTTGCATCGCGCCGGAGCTTCCGAGCACCAGGACATGCTCCATCAGATGATGGTGACCGTGGTCAAGTTGGCCCAGGACGGGGCTGAGAGCGGTGACCTGAAAATCATCAACTCCACCCTCAAGGAGATGCGCTACGCCTTCAAAGTGATGAAGCCGTATCGTCGGGTTCGAAAGTGTGCCATTTTCGGCTCGGCAAGGTGCAAGCCGGATACCGAGGACTACAAGCAAGCCTGTGAGTTTGCGGCTCGCATCGCCGACCTCGGCTATATGGTGATCACCGGAGCCGGCCACGGAATCATGGAGGCCGGCAACCGGGGAGCCGGCACGGAGCGCAGTTTCGGCCTCAACATCCGCCTCCCGTTCGAGCAAGTCGCTAACCCTTACATCGCCAAAGACGAGAAGTTGGTGAACTTCAAGTACTTCTTCACCCGAAAACTAGCCTTCATGAAGGACACTCACGCGGTGGTTTGTTGTCCCGGAGGATTTGGAACTCATGACGAGGGGCTGGAAGTCCTGACGCTGATCCAGACCGGAAAGTCTCACATGGTGCCTATCGTGTTCATGCACCCGGAAGGTTCGGTGTTTTGGAGCGATTGGCACCAATACAATGTGGATCGATTGTTGCAGCGAGGTATGATCAGCCCCGAGGACCTTTCTCTCTACAAAGTCACCTCTTCGGTTGAAGAGGCGGCCGATGAGGTCAGAGGTTTCTATAGAAGGTATCACAGTATGCGCTACGTTCGGGACAGACTGATCGTCAGGCTGGAGGCTGCCATTTCGGAGGAAGAGATCGAACTTCTCAACGAAGAGTTCGGCGACATTCTGAAGTCGGGCAAAATCGAGCCGACTCTGGCTCTTGCGGAGGAACACGACAAGACGATTTCCCATCTGCCCCGGATCAAGTTTCATTTCCGACGTCGCGCTTTCGGCCGTTTGCGCGAGTTGATCAACCGGCTCAACTCCTTCGAACTGCCCGAGTACAGCTCGATTGAGGTACCGGAGGCCGGGGAAGGCGGGCTTCTTCCCAGCGAGATGGACGAGGGTTCCGACAACTGATGGAAAGCGGCGAATTCCAGACCTTTCTTTCCAAGGTGGCTTCGCGTCTTCGGCATGACCTCAAGGGAGGACTTATCAGTCTGAAGATGGGTCTTGAGAGTTTACCCGATGAGGAGGATCTCAAGCCGCTTCTGCTAGAGAAGAGCCAGGAGTTAGTCGATCTATCGGACAAACTTGTCCTGCTTCTGCGCATGGGACAGCTCGCGCCTCAGAAGGTTCGACCGACCAGCCTTTTTCAGCAGGCCGCCAATCAGGCCCAGAGTCTGTATCCTCCCCTCGAAGTGGTCGTCGAGGCAGCCGAAGGACTGGAAGGTTCGTGGCGCGTCGACCCGGACGCGGTGACCTATGCGGTGCTGGAGATTTGTCAAAACTCGCATCTTGCCGGCGCCAAGAGAGTGGAAGTCCAGCTCCGACCCGGAGGGCTGGTTTCGCTGAGGAACGACGGGCGCGGATTGGAAGAGGGGGTCGACCCCGACAAGCTCACCCACGTCGGAGTCAGTTTCTGGGACCGCAGCGGATTGGGCCTCGCCGTCGTGGAAAGATGTATGGAAGAACACTCCGGTAAAGTTGAGCTGGAGCGCGGTGATACAGGGTTCACGATCAACCTGAGATTCGCGGACCAAAACTTGGAGGAAACAATTTGAAGGCAGTCGACACAAAACAGCTCCGATCCGTGTTCGGGAAGTTCGCCACCGGTGTGACGGTGGTGACGTTCGAACGAGATGGGGAGGTCTACGGCATGACCGTCAACTCTTTCTCATCCGTCTCGTTGGACCCACCGATGATTCTGTTCTGTCCTGCCGTCAACTGTCGCTTTGCCCAAGATGCCGGGGTGGGAAGTTTTTTTACGGTTTCCATCCTGGCCCACGACCAGAAGGACGTTTGCCTTCACTTCGCCGGACGTCCCAGCCTGGACTCATCTCCCTGGTCGGATGACGCCGAGTCGCCACCGGTGGTGGACGGTAGCCTGGCCCATTTTAGATGTGAGCTGGAAGCGCTGCACACCCACGGAGACCATTATGTGGCCGTCGGTCGTGTCCATTCCTGGGGAATCACCTCTCACGAATCCCCTCTCATGTTCTACTCCGGTGGATATCCGAATTTGGTGTGACGGATAATTTTTCGTATTTTGACGAGAAAAGTTTCAAAACGGTACTAAAAGCTCTTGCTTCTCCCGCCTGGGACCGTCTAGAATTAGTGCACGGAGGGTATTGATGCCGAAAGTTTTGAGTTGTATTACCGTTATGATTGTGCTGGTCGCCGCGGTGGCGTTTGCCCAGCCGGCCCAGTCTATTGTGGGGTCCTGGGTCCAAGCCGACAAGAGTTGCCGTTGGACTTTCAAAGCCGACGGCACCGGTTTTATGGAAAGGACTCAGCCGAGATCGACCGCGCGGTTCAGTTGGCAGGTGCGTGGAAAAACTTTACAGCTCTCTACCGCGGGAACGACGATCCCCTATTCCGTGGTACAGAACGACGGCCAGAATTTGGTCATCCGAAACGAGCAGATCGCCCAGGTGTATCAACTTAAGCGGGACGGTCAGTAGTCGTCTGGCTGTTTCTGCGGAACTCACGCATCGCATCGTTGAACGCCCTTAAACACTGAGCTGCCTCCGGCAGCTCGTTTTGTTCCAGGGAAAATTGAAGCTTCGTGAGCTGTTCGATGAGCAGCTGGTTGGATGGAGTGGGGGGCAACTGTCTCGTCACCTCGCTGAGGAATATCCCGGCTTTGCGATAGTCCGCTCGACTCAAAGCCACCAAGGACTGGTTTAGCCACGGCCCGGTTTCAGGTGGCAGATTGTCAGGGGCGTTCAGCCGGTAGAGATGCCGGAATGCAGAGCGAAGGTGGCTCGCTGCCGTTCTCGGCCTTCTCAGATCGAGATTCAGCGCGACGTGGTCGAGGCTATGATGAAAAGCAGTAGACATCGTGTTCTCGAATTCTCTTTTATTGTCCCCGAAGAAGCGAGAACGCCCAAGCCCCCGAGGGAGAAAGAAGGCTATCCTTTAGGATAGAATCGTTTACCTTTGGAGACGCTCTAGTCGTAGTCCTCAGCGGACGCGAGCTTTTGTACCCACGAGTGCCGCCGGGTGTTGAACACCGAATATGAGAGCTGCTCCACGAAGCTGGGGTCGGCGAACGCTCCGAGAGCAACGGTTGTCTGTCCGGGTAGCTTCTCGGGATTCCAGAAGAGCGTCGTTCCGCAGTTTGGGCAAAAGGAGAACGTCACGGTCGATCCCGTGTCGCCGGTGCGGATGAAGGTACCGGGCTCTCCTCGAAACTGCATCTGCTCGGTGGGATATCGAACTTGCGCTCCGAAGGCGCTGCCGGTCCTTTTCTGGCACTCCAGACAGTGGCATACGCTGACGGCGGTGGGCTCACCTCGCGCCTCTAGGCCGAGCCGTCCGCAGGAACAGGAGGCTGTTCGAAGACTCATCTTACGACCGGGCCGGGCTCAATTCGAAATCTAAGCGGGCGTCGCCGGCTCGCATGTCTCCGAAGACTTCACCTGCCTGAAAATTCAGCTCGTAAGTGCGATTTGGGCTCAATGCCCCCTTACCCGATTCCACTTCATACTCTCGAGTTTCGCTGGTCCGGCTTTCACCGACCTGATTCTTTTCCGTCTCCGTCGCTTTCTCGTGCTGCATCATGGTGACCCGACTACCACCGGCTCGAAGATTTGTGGAGACGGTCCAGGTGGTGGTGACCCAGTTCTGCTCGGTGGAGACTTCCAGGTCTCCTACCTGGGCTCTGACGCTGGTCCGGTCGGTCGTCTCCAGGGGCGTGCTCGCGGTCGGTACGTCGCCTGGCAATCCGTTGACCTTGGCCGGAGCGCCGCCGAACGTGGGCGTCACCGAAAGGGCGAAGGGCAGGACGTAGATCGCTTTGCCCCCCTTGGCTAGTTCCGGAGTCATTTCAATGTCGACCTCCTTGCGGTAGGTCGATACGTGGCCCTGAACGGGGTAGGAGCCCAGACTTCCGGTCATCACGGCCTGATTCTGTTGCTCGGAGACCCCGGCCTGACCCCAAATGAGATTATCTTTCTCGCGGAGCGGCTTGCGCTCTTCCTGAGCGATCTCCACGGCCACCTTTTCACCGCCGTAAATTCCGTTCACATCCACGGTGCCATCGGCTCCTCGGACGAAATCGAGCTGCACCTCGTCGGGGGGGGTCGGGTCTCCGTCGTCCAGGCGGCCCGTCATTTGGAGGTGTTCGGGCTGTCCTTGATTCTTCTGATACTGAAAATAGGCCCCGACGGTACGTCCGACGGTGGGGTCGAGGAGGGGAAAGAGGCGGCGAGCATTGGTGTTTAACATGACGATTCTAACGTAACGCTAACGCGCTACTAGAGTGTTACCAATGTTTGAACGGGTAAACTGACTCAGAAAATTTGGAATCCTATTGAGGAGAAGTCGATTGAGTAAAGTTGAAACGAAAGAATTTCAGGCCGAAGCCAAACAGCTCCTGGAGCTGATGATCCATTCGGTCTACAGTGAAAAAGACGTGTTCCTACGGGAGCTGATCTCCAACGCTTCCGACGCGTTGGACAAGCTGCGTTTGGAGTCGCTCTTGAACAAAGAGGCCGACGTCGACACGAACGACCTTCACATCTTCCTGGAACTGGACAAAGAGAAGCGCACCCTCACCATCAAAGATAACGGTGTCGGTATGAATAAGGAAGAGGTGGTGCGACTGATCGGGACCATCGCCAAATCCGGTACCAAAGAGTTCTTGCAGAACCTGGAAAAAACCAAGGAGAAGAAAGACTCCGAGCAGCTTATCGGTCAGTTTGGGGTCGGCTTCTATTCGGCGTTCATGGTGGCTGACAAAGTCGAGCTCTTGACTCGTCGCTTGGGCGAGGACTCCGCAGTGTACTGGAGTTCCGCGGGCGACGGCACCTATGAGATCGGAGACGGAGATAAAGAAGGTCACGGCACCGAGATCACCCTTCATCTCAAAGAAGTCGATGAGGACGACGGCCTCCACGACTACACCGACGCTTTCAAGGTGAAGCAGCTTGTGAAGCGTTATTCGGATTTCATTTCCTATCCGATCCGGATGGAGATGGAAACCACGAAGTACGTTGAGGATAAGCCGGTCAAAGAGAACGAGATCCAGACCCTCAACAGCCAGAAGGCGCTTTGGGTGCGGGCTCAGGAGGATGTGGAGCAGGACGAATACGACGCCTTCTACCGTCACATCGCTCACGACTGGAACGCTCCCTGGAAAACCGTCGCCTTCAAAGCCGAAGGTACATTCGAGTACTACAGTCTGCTATTTCTGCCCGAGAAGGCCCCTATGGACCTTTTCCACCCCGAAGGCCATCACGGACTCCAGCTCTATGTGAAGCGCGTTTTTATTATGGACGACTGCAAAGAGCTGTTTCCATCCTACCTTCGCTTCGTCAAGGGTGTGGTGGACGCGAGCGACCTCTCTCTGAACGTTTCGAGGGAGATACTGCAGAAAGACCGCCAAATCCAGCTGATCCGAAAGCGTCTGGTGAGAAAAGTACTGGACACGCTCAAAGAAACGCTAGACGAGAAGCGCGATGACTACCGCAAGTTCTGGACCGAGTTCGGACGAGTGGTCAAAGAAGGTATCTATCACGATGCTAAGATGCGCGACAAGATCCTCGGCCTTTCTCTCTTCCGCACGACCAAAACGGAGAAGGACGAGCTGATCACCTTAGACGAGTACATCGAGCGAATGGCCGAAGGACAAGACGCGATCTACTACCTCACCGGCGATGCCCGCGAGTCGTTGGCCCAATCTCCCCATCTGGAGGCCTTTAAGAAGGAGGGCATCGAAGTTCTGCTTCTGACCGATTCGGTGGACGAAGTGTGGATCTCTTCGGTCGGTGACTACTCGGAGAAGTCGTTTGTGAGCGCCGCCGAGTCCGGACTGGAGATCGGCTCCGAAGAGTCTCGCAAAGCCGCCGAAGAGGAGAAAAAGAAGACCGAGAAAGAGATGGCGACCTTCATCTCCTGGTTGCAGAGCAAGCTCGACACTCACGTCAAGGAAGTGAAGGTATCTACCCGCCTGGTCGATTCCCCGGCTTGCCTGGTAGCCGATCCGGGCGATATGAGTGCCAACCTGGAGCGTCTTATGAAAGCCATGGGTCAGGAAGTGCCGGTGACCAAGCGGATCTTGGAGATCAATACCGCCCACCCGCTGGTCAATCACCTGGCCAAGCGCTACGAGTCGGATAAGGACTCCGAGGAGCTGGCCGGGACAGCGAACATGCTCTACCAGTTGTCGGTTCTGGCCGAGGGTGGAGAGCTGGAGGACCCGGCCAACTTCGCCAAGCAAGTGGCCGGGGTCTTGGGAAACAGCCTCGCCTAACTGAGTAGTCAAAGCAATAAGGCCGGTCTAGACCGGCCTTTTTGTTTTGTCGATGCCGGGAGATCGAAGCTCGGCCTGCGAAGAACGGCACGTTCAGGAGAGTATTTCGACCAAGTGAAGTGGGCCATTGGTGTAGTGTGTTTGGTCGGTGCCGTCGCGGTGGCACCGGTCCCCACCGATCATATCATCGGGGCGATCCTGCTCTGCGCGACCCTCCTGCTGAGCATGCGAGCTATCGAAACTCCGGGAGGGTTTCTCTTCTCTTCCTTTCCCGTGCCGGTCCTGGTGGCTGCCTCCGTGCCCGAAGTGGGCCCCTGGTGGGCGATGGCGGCGATCATTCTCGATACCGCCTTGAGCTTGGGTCGAAAGAAAGAGAACCGAAGCGAGTTCTTCTTTCGATGTTCGCTGGCTGTGGTCGGAAGCTCGGCGACTCTGTTTCTGACCAAGTCGTATTTCGCCCAGGGGCAAAGTGCAGCCGTCGACTTCAGTGGTCTCTCGGCTTACGTCGTGGGTGCACTTCTTTTCGGTCTGAGCGCTCGAGCTCAGCTTCCGGAGGGTAAGGTGGAGGACTCGGAAGATCGGCTCTTGAGACTTCGAGCGGAAGCGGCTTTGCGCCCTTTGCGCGCGGGCCAACTGTTCGCAGGGTTTTTCCCCTTCTATTTTGCTCAACAGGGGCAGTGGCCGGTCTTGCTTCTTTTTCTGCCGCTGTTATCTCTGTTTGAACTCTCGGCCGAGAATATCGTCTTTCGAGTGAAGGCGGAGATGGCCGAAAAGGCTCTCCAGGAGGTGGCTGAGACCCGAGCCGAACGGATCGAGACCAGACGGGCGTTGGACCAGAGCGACCAGGAACGCCGATTGCTGGAGCAGCTCACTCGGGCTTTGCGCGACATCAAGAGCGAAAAGGAGGGTGTGGCCAGGCTCATCAGCTTCGTGAACGAGCTGCTCCCGGAAGCGGCGGTGGCGTTCTACCCACTGGTCCTGAAAAAGGACCGAGAAGTCTTGGACCGGCCGGTGGGTGGCCGCGGCCTGCAGGCATCGGCGCTGGCGAGCCTGGCTTCTCTAGCCCGAACGGCCCACCGAGACGGTCGCTTGATTCACCGCAGTCGCCCCAACGAACGGATTTACGTCCTGGCCGCGCCTGTTCTGGGCTACGGAGTCTTTTGCGCGCTGCGCGAAGACGATCCCTATACCGAGCCGGAAGCCCATGTTTTCGAGCAGATCTGTCGTCGTGGTAAGGACCTTTTGGCGGCCGCCAAGCAGCGAGAAAAGGAGAGAGGCCAGCAACTCAAGCTGATGTCTCAAGTGGAGCTGTTGGATGTCTTGAGCCGCACCGGCCGGCAGCTGTTTGACGCTCGAAACCGCAACGAGGTCTTGCAGCAGTTCATCGTCGGTTTGGGACGAATGGTGCCCCACAGCTTCGGACTCTTGAAGTGTCGGGATTGGATCGTTCACTGGGACCACGAACTGACTCCCCGGCACGCCGAGCCGGATTCCTATGAAGGGCGGCTAGCTCTCAACCTTCGCCTTCCCGCGGACAGCGATCTTTCGGCCCGCTATCTGTCCAACAAGTTTTTCCAGGAACACCACATCTACAATTTCCATTCCGGTCTGCTTTTGGCCATCCCGTTCGAGGGTCAGAGGTCGGAAGAGTTTGTCCTGCTGGGATCGGAAAGCCCGATAGGCTATGGTCAGGAGCACCGAGACTTGATTTCGACTCTGGTCGGTCAAATGGTTTCGGCTCTCTTGAAGTCGGAGCGTTTAGAAGCCTTGCAAAAAGCGCTGGAAGAGTTGGCGGAGAAGCAAGAACAGTTGATTCAGTCCTCCAAGATGACGGCGTTAGGAACCATGGTGGCCGGAGTGGCGCACGAGATCAACACTCCGCTGGGAGCGATCGCGTTGTCGGTGGAGGCGGCCCAGATGCAGCTGAATCGCAAACCTGAGCAGGCGGAAAAGAAGCTCGACGTGGCCCTCGAAGCAGCGGAGAAGATCCGTAAGTTGGTGGACCGACTGCTGGTCTTCAGTCGAAAGAGCGGCAACAGTCACAGCGCCAGCATGGCAAGCTCCGACCACACCGAGGACGTTTGTCTGGCGGATGTTATTCAAGAGACCGAGGCACTGACGGCAGCCGAGCTTCGCCAGCGGGGAGTGCCGCTTGCGATCGTGGAAGAGGAGAAGGTCTATCTCCGGGGCACTCAATCCGAACTGACACAGGTCGTTATGAACCTCGTTCTGAATGCCGCCGCCGCCACTGTAGATCAGTATCCTGAAGGAGAAAAGCCTCCTATTTCGGTCGCCTGCGGCCGGACCGAGACTGAGGAGGGGAGGATGCTCTATCTTTCGGTATCCGACTGCGGGACGGGAATGGACGAGGAGACGGTCACCCGCATATTCGAACCGTTCTTCACCACCAAGCCGGTCGGTGTGGGCACGGGGCTCGGGCTGTCGATCGCCCACGAAATCGTAACCGCCCACGGTGGGCGAATTAAAGTCGATTCGAAGCCGGGTCGAGGTACGACCTTTTTCCTCTACTTACCGGAGTTGAAGAAGAAGTAGCCTTTTACCCGATGAGAGCGCCGGACCCTCCGGGCGCTCCGAGGCGAGCCCGATAGAGCAGTTCGATGAGTTCGGTGTTCGGCTCCAGAGCGAAGTCCACTCGCAAACTCTTCTCCACCCTTTGGAACATCTCCACGGCCTTTTCCGGCTGAGAAGATTCGGTCAGAGCCTTCATGCCGATCGCAGCCGCGTCCTGGCGACAGGGATCGAGACCCAAAGCCTGTTCGACCGCTTCGTTGGACTCCTTATACTCCTTAGCTTCAAGAGCCAAAACGGCCAGCCTGACAAGGGCGTCGACAACTTGTCGTTCCAGGCTCTCCCGATAGCGGACGGCCCAGTCCATATAGCAGCCTTCCAGATAAGGACCTCGATACAGTCGGGTCAGCCGGCGATAGAGAGGACGCGCCTGGGCGGCTTTGCCGTCTTTTTCCAGTTTCTGAGCTTTAGCCAGGAGACGCACGAACTCTTCCAGGTCGTGCCAGCGAGGAGTCTCGGGATGGAGACGCAGCGTCTCACCCTGTCTTTCCAGGACTTCGAAATCGCCGCTCTCACCCTCGCCGCGCAAGCAACGCCGAACGATCGAGGTCGCCCAGTAAACGTTCTTGCGACCTTTCTCGGCGTTTTTCGGCCAAAACAGATCCCGAACCGTTTCTTCCGGCACCGCTCGGCCCCAGCGGGCAGCCAGAAAGGCGAAGAAAAACTTGGCTTTCTGCGTTTTCCACATGTTGCCGGAGACTTCTTCCTCGCCCACCGATACTTCCAAGACACCGAAAGAGCGAACACGAATAACCGAGCCCTGGTCTTGAGCGTCTTCCATGCGATCGCGCAAAGAGGCGGCTTTCTCGGCGACCGCTTGACGCTCGTCGGCCACCAGAAGTTTGATCAGCTCTTCGGGAGCGTTGCGGGCTCCCAGCCTCACGGCCTCGGCCAGATGTATGGAACTCTGTTCGTCGAACTTGCCGTCTTGAAAAGCGGCTGTCAGGGGATGGCCGAATCGGTCCACGATCTGCCCTAACAAAGGATACAGGTGTTCCACCGAGCCTTCGGGCAGCGAGTTGAAGAGGATCGGCAACAACCAGGGGGCGTTGTGTCGCATCTCCTGGTGCTCCTCGGGTGAAGTGAGGGCTCTGACCAATCGAGGGAAGCGATCTTCGGGGAACTTGACGCCCAGGGATACCAACGGAATGGCTGCTCGAGCCAGGGCTCCTTCAAGTCCTAGTTTCTCCAGGCTGCGGGCCGCTCCCATAAGGAATTCCTTGGCCCCGTCGTCCTTGGCTCTAAAAAGGATATGACCGGCCTCCAGGGCTGTCAAGGCGGCGGTCACCGGACCGAGTCGGGCCGCTTCACGGCAGGCTTCCCGAAGGCTATCGTTGTGGTTCCCTTCCGGCTCCGAACGGGCGATGGCCAGGCGGGACTCTAAAGACTCCCGAGTGCCAGGGTGTCTTTCTATAATTGTCTTGTAGGCTCGGGTCGCTTCGTTTTGATCGCCGGCTCGTTCGAGGGTTTTGGCCAGGGCAAACAGAGTCCGTTCGCGTTGATCACGCTCGCGAGGAGACAGAGCGGCAGCGGTGGCAGGCTGATCGCCCTTCAAGCTCTTCAAGTATATCTCGATGAGCTCCGGATCGACGTGAGGCGATTCGGTGGAGAGCTCTTCGACGCTTGATTTGTGTTTGGCTAGATTTGGCAGGGACCAGAGCGAAGCCGCGTCGCTTTCGCATCGAACCGCGGTCAGAATGAGAGCTGCCAGTCTCGCTTCCAACGGGGGCTGAGGGTTGCTCTCGTAGGGCTCTTCATGAAAGGCAACCACCGACCGGAAGGTCGCCAGCTGTTCGGGCGGACCGCTCCATCTTTCCAGATCGACTTCGGCACCCACACAGAGCAAAAAACCGCAAGCAGCGGCCACCTCTCGTCTCATGCCGGTCACGATCCCGACTTCTTTGCCCAACGTGTCGGATAGCTCCGTTACCCTCTTAAAGCTTCCCGCCGGCACTTTCTTTTTCGGCCGGTCGATGCCTTGAAGGCATTCCAGTAAGAGAGTGACCGAATCGGTCCCGGGATCCTCTTCCTGGTCGGCTGTCTCCGACTCTCCTTCGGCCCGTGTGCGTTCACTCAGCTGAGTGCGCACATACAGAAGGAAGTCTTGCATCTTGAAAGGCTTCTTGAGATAGCCGCCGATCTGCAGTGCCTTGGCTCGCTCCGTTTCATCGGGGTCGGCGTAGCCCGAAACGATGAGTGTGCCGATGGAAGGCTGCACCGCCTTGGTTTGAGCGATCGCTTCCAGGCCACCGACGCCCTCCATCCTAATGTCGGCGATGATCAGATCGAAGGAGTGATCTCTGGCTGCATCGATCGCCTTTTCACCACGGTCGACGGCCACCACCTCATAGTCTTGCTCTTCCAAGACTTGCTGCAGGATACTGCGCATTTGAGGATCGTCTTCAAGAACAAGAATTTTGTAGGATTTCATGGTCAGGAGACCTTCTGAGCCGCGGGCCTGTGTTCCTATCCCGGCGGAAGGTCAAATCGAATCGCTTCAGAACGCCCCAAGGGATCGCCGTATGCCGGCACCACTATTTCGAGGATAGAAACTTATGAATTTTACGAACTTTGTCAAGCTGACGCTCTGCGCCGCACTCCTGGCTTCAGGCGTGGCTTGTTCCGACCCGGGGATGAACAAGAATCCCGACTCTTCAGCCTCGCCCGCCCAGGTGGCGGCTACTCCGGACGTTTCACCCATACCGATGGAAGTGAAGATCATCGAACCCGGCACCGGCGATCCGGTGGCGGATGCCGCTGCTTTTCACGCTGAAATCGAAGTCTGGTCGGACAAGATCGGCGGCAAGCCGCTGGGTCGTGGCAAGGTGGATATCATGGTTTCCAAGGACACCAACCAGATGCCGGGCCTTCTGGAAGCTTCCAAGGACATGAAGGTTGGCGGTAAGGCCGATATTCAGCTGACCGCCCAGGATCTCTTCGGCGAGATGCCCGCCAACAACCAGATGAAGCCGGAAACACCTCTCTACATTCAGATGACGGTGAAGGAGGCGTTCGCGCCCGAGGATTTCAAGAAAGAGACTGTTAAAGAAGGCGCCGGAGACAAGGCCGCCGCCGACGGCGACATCCTTCAAGTGCACTATGTCGGCCGATTGGATAATCCCAAAGACGGCAAAGTGTTTGACTCTTCTCGAGAGAGAAAAGAGCCCTTCACAGTTCAACTGGGCAAAGCACAAGTGATACCCGGTTGGGAGCTCGGCTTGCAGGGGATGAAAAAAGGTGAAGTCCGACAGCTTTCCATCCCCCACTACCTGGCCTACGGGGTGCAAGAGAAGGGAGATATCCCTCCCAAGAGCCGTCTCTTTTTCGAGGTCGAACTGGTCGATTTCGTTTCGGAAGGTGAGCTCAAGTCGGAAGTCGTGAAAGAAGGTTCCGGAGAGGCCATTCAAGCCGGACAGCGAGGTGAGTTTCACTACACCGGCTGGCTGAACAAGTTTGACGGCGAGAAATTCGACTCTTCCAAAGACCGCAATCAGCCGTTCTCCGTAACTCTTGGCGCCGGTCAGGTGATCAAGGGGTGGGATGAAGGTCTGGTCGGTATGAAACCGGGCGAAGTCCGTCGATTGACCATCCCGTTCAATCTGGCTTACGGTCCTCAAGGACGTCCGCCCAAGATTCCGGCATTCGCCACTCTCTACTTCGAGGTGGAGTATCTTGGTCCGGCCAAAGAGAAAGCCGTCCCCACGCCTCCTGCGCAGACGCCGCCCCCGGTTCAGACGCCCTCCGAGGTGCCGGACGAGCAATAATATCTACAGAGGCTCGGCGACTTTCGCCAGGTCCCCGCATTGCAAACACAAGGTCAGCTCCTTTTCCAGGAGCTGATTTTGTTTTACCGTCTCCCGCCATAAGCCGATGCGACGGTCGTTGTCGAACTTCCGAAAGTCGAGGCGCGAGGGGTAGTCACCGGTTGGGTACAGCTCTAGCATTTCTCTGCTTGGCATGACGATGCAGAGTTGGCTGCGAGCGTCGCGGCTGATCCGCCGGTAGGGGAAAAAGCGATCCATCCAACCCGGGATCGGGTCGTCGGAGAAATGAGGATAAAGGATTGGGCCCGGTGCTTCCACCTCGAAGTGATAGTCCACCAGTCCTCCGTCGAAGTGATGTCCTGTGCCCGAGCCTGAGATGTTCGACTCGCCCGCCAAGACAGTGGGGATGGAGCCGGTGGCCAGGATGCCCGGCAAGAAGTTTTGGTCGGTGAGAGGCACGGTGATGCTGGGGATCCGATCCCACGAGTTAGCTAGCGGAGAGCCTTGAGGATGGGGGAGGCTTGAGAAGACGGCTCGTTTGAAGCTCAGGCCGAGAAGTCGCCGATCGACGGCGTTGTAGAGAGTTGCCAGAACCATCGAGGCCACCGTGTTCCACCTGGTGGGTAGCTCCTTCGACATTAGAGCGGTGGTGAAGTTGAGTTGGAAATGGGGATGGCTCAAGACCCTCCGGACCCGCTCCGGTGTGAAGAGTCGACCCAAATACTCTCGACACACGGCGCTCACCTCGTCGGGGGTGGGTTTACCCTCAAATCGCTGTTCGATGTACTCGTGGATAAGCTCTTGATAGGTCTGTCCGTCGGTATCGCCGGCCAGTGCGGCCAGTCGCCAGGCTCCGCTGGAGGCTCCTAGAGTGGGGATCGGATTGGTGCGGGCTTGGAGATACTCTCGGAGCGCCCGATCTATCCCCACGAGCCCGAGCCAGCGGGGACCTCCGGAAGCAGCTAAGAGAAGGGTGAAACAGTCGGGATGGGAGCCTGCCTCGGTCAACTTTTTTCGCGCTTGCCGGCCAAGCAAACATCGAAACCAGCGAGGCTTGGGAGGGTGGGAAGAGTTCATGAAATCCTGGTGATAGATCCTTAGGATACGGGCGGGGACGCCGGCCGACCTACGACCGGCACCCTCCTGCCTGATTGGTGTGATTTCAGCTTCTTGTCATGGGACCTGTCCCCTGGTCGGACTTAACACTTTTCGTGAGATGACTGACAGAGTTTTCCAGAATCTTGTGGAGCGACCCCCTCGTCGCTGCCCGGAAATCTGTCGGAACAGGTGGCTGATTCACTTTTCTCTTCACCCTGAAGATAGAGAATTTTTCATCGTCAGATGTTACAGTTGTGTAACAAGTGACAAGAGAACGGAATTGTTCGAGGAGCAATGAGATTCTTCCTGAATATTCTGGGAGAGGTTCCAATGTACACCGGTTTATCACTCATGAACGCGCAAGAGCTCGCTGAAATCACCCGACTTATAGGGGTTCAAGAGCCACCAGAATCACCAGACGTCCTGTTCGACATCGTTTCCGGCTGGCTGGCCAGGACGGTAAAGAAGGAGGGGAGAGCCCAGGAAGAGGTGGAGCGTTGCGTTCTTGAGTCGACCGCTCAATTGTGGCGAATCATCGTACCGGACGGCACTGATACAAACGATCTGGAGCGTGCCCTTCGGCTCAAGATCGCTCAGGACGCGGTCGAGTTTCTCACCCCCGGCTGGGCCCTCTGTTGCGCCCTCATCGCTTCCGGCCAGAGAAACAACATAGACTTGAAACTCGACATGATGGAGAACGCTGCTTCCACCGCCGTCCCCTCAAGCCGTGCCCGGGCGGCCAAGCGTGAGGAATGGAACGAACTTTGCCGTCGATGGGCCGACACAGACCCGATGACCGATCTGGAGCCTTTCCTCCAGGCCATCAAAGAGCGTGAAGAGCTTCAGTCCGAGTGCCTCACGTTGGGACTTGCTCTGAGTCTTCTGGATGGTAGCATCGGGTTTCCGACCGAACGGCTTTATCGTTCGATCTGCGATGAGCTGGAGATCGGTCGAGGCGCATCCGACGAGATCAAGAAAAAGGTCAGCGATCTCTATTGGAAGCACCACAACGCCGCCCAACCTACCCAGGACGGTGAGGAGCGAATGGCCGACCCGATCCGCACGGCGGCCCGCCGTACGGTTTATGATGCCGGTGCTCTAGAAGCGCTGGCCGCCGAAGCGCGGCAAGAGCTGTTTGCCTCACTGATGCCCGAAGAAAAGCCGAAGACGGGGTGGTCCAAGTTTGTCGGCGGTCTCTCCGGGATGTCGCCTTTCTTCTCCAGTAAGATGAAGAACGAGACCTACGCCACGCTTGCCAGAGTGGTCTATCATACGATTCTAAAGCAACACGACGCCGTCGTTGCCGCAGCCCATCAGGCCCATGCCAACATGCAGAGCGTCTTGTCAGGACGAGCGGCGGAGGCCCCCAAGCCCGCGCCGGCTCCGAAGCCCCAGGCCCAGGAGGAGGCTCCCCCGGTCGCTCCAACCGCGCCCACTCCACCGGCCCCGCCCGGGCCGGACCAGAAGGCGGTCGGCCTGTCCGATCTCATGGTGGAAGAGAAGCAGAGCGGTCGTAGTATCAAGCTCGACCTCTAACCAGAAGCCTCGTCGCTGATGAGACTGCGAAGGATAACGTTGCTGCTCTTCACGCTGCTTGTGGTGGCTTGTTCGTCTAATCCCGAAGCAAAGCTTCATCGAGCAGCTCATCGAGGGATGTTGCAACAAGTCGAGTCTATGCTCAAAGAGGGAGCCGATGTCAATAAAGCCGTGGACGGGGAGACGCCTCTGATGGCTGCCGTTTACGGAGGGCAGGCTCGAATCGTGAAGGTGCTGTTGGAGAACGGTGCCGACATCCACTATAAGAACGAGGATGGCCGAGATATCTGGAGCGTGGTCTTTGAGAATCCCAGTAACCCTTATCCGAGCGCGGGTCAGGCAGAAAGTATCGCTCTTTTGCTTCAAGAAGGATTGGAGCCTCGTTTGACTCTGACTCAGGCTGTTCAGAGCGTGGATAGCAAGGAGCTTGTCGAGGCACTCCTTGCACGCGGGAGCGAAGTGGGGGAGAGGGACGAAAACGGTTGGACTCCCTTGCATCACGCTGCTCTGGCCGGACACGAATCTTCTTGCCAGGGGTTGCTGAAGGCCGGGGCCGACCCGAATGCGGAGTCGACCAAGACCATAGAAAAGGCGGCTCCCGACGAATTCGGTACCGACAAAACCTTTCTGAAGTACGAAGCGGGGACTCGTCCGGCCGATGTCGCCGATACCGGTGGCTCTCGCGGTCAAGCAAGCTGCGCGACCTTGATTAGTGAGGCCGGGGGAAAACAAAATCCGGACGTGAGTAACGTCGATTTAAAGTAGCGGTGGCGCGGGCAGCTTGAGCTGCCTGCTGAAGATGGGCTATCTGGGGTTTGTCAGTCCTCCGCCCATGAACATGGCGAAGCTCTGTTGAAGTTCTTGCATCGACCTCATCATGTCGATCATCACCGAGGAGACCATATCCTGGCCAAGTCCGCCGCTCACACCCATCAGCGCGGCACCGTCTTGAGGCAAGACACCGGGCAAAATTCCAGGGCCCATCGGGATGGCGGGATTCTCAAAGAATCCGGGGGTGGATAGCGGGGTTCTTGCGGTAATCATTTGTCTCTCCGATTCGTGTAGCTTTTCTAAACTATACGATCCCGGAGAGTTACTGGGTATTGAATCGGTTGGCTTTGTGTTAACGAGATGTTAAAAGATCCCGCGTGAGTAAACCAGTCGTCTCGACATAAAGGTTTTTTAAAGATCTTGGCAAAACTCTCGACATGAAGATATTTAATCAAGCTTTACTCATTGCAGTCTTTTCTTTTCTATGGGTCGTCGCCGGTTGCGGTAGCAGCCAGGACGACGTCGTTGTTCTTTCCGGCTCGGGAGGCTCTTCGCCCGTCGCAAGCCTGAGAGTCTTGCCCTCGGAGGCGGTAGCCGCCCAGGGGTCTCGGCGCCGATATCGAGTGGTGGCCGAATACCAAGACGGAACCGTTCAGGACGTCACCGGCCAAGCCACTCTGGAAAGCGACAGTCCATCTGTGTCGGTGGACGGGGAAGGCCGGGCGACCGTTGCTCTCGACGCCCCCCACGGCAACTCCGTGGTCGTGAGAGCTACTTTCGGCGGCCGCACCGCTGAGGCGGTCTTAAACCTCGCGCACTTCGCCTATATCTGCAACTATGCCGACGACAACCTCTCCAAAGGTACCGTGCAGGCGGATGGGTCCATTCTGGTCGACAGACTCGGAGTGCCGACAGGGGACGGTCCGATCGATCTGGCTCTCTCAAGCTCCGGTACCAAGCTCTACGTCGCGAACAGTCGTGATAACACTGTCCAGTCGTTCGGTGTGGCCTCCAACGGCAGCCTGACCTCTCTGGGCACAACGCCCACCGGGGCATCACCTCGGGCTATCGCCTTGGATCCTCTGGAACGTTTCGCTTTCGTGGTCAACCAGAGCTCTCAGTCGGTCTCCTCTTATCTGATCAACTCCGACGGCTCTCTGAGTCGAAACGGTGGCGATCAGATTGTGGAGGCGGGACCGACTTCCGGTGTGGTCGATCCCGAGGGTCGTTTTCTGTACGTGACCAGCTCTCTTACGAGCAGAATAACTTCGTTCGCTATCAATTCCGACGGCA
>Ga0207914_100091_pt1 | contig 48509 bp, 46 predicted proteins | sample DeeseametaMP2497_FD_184171 | JGI IMG/M metagenome (GOLD analysis project Ga0207914, IMG submission 184171) | Marine microbial communities from East of Antigua and Barbuda, Atlantic Ocean - MP2497 (SPAdes) | ecosystem: Environmental > Aquatic > Marine > Oceanic | place: East of Antigua and... | reverse complement strand
GTAACCCTTGCTCAGCAGCTGGCTGATGGTGTTGAGCTGGGACAGGTGGTAATCGTCGTAGAGGGCGGCCCGGCCGTCCCTGCGCGGCGGGTCCAGGAGCCCACGCTCGCGGTAGGCGCGGATGTTGCGCACGCTGACACCCGAGACCCTCGCCAGCTCCTCCAGCCGGTACTCAGCCAAGACCCCCCCCCCCGTTGTGCGGTCGGCCTCGGTCGAACGCGTCCATGCGACCACTGTAGTCCCGAGGGCAACCTTTTGAGCGAAGTTACCAAGTGGACAAAACAGATGTTTACTGAACCGCAAAAACCACTTGGAACTGAGTTGATCTCGCTCTTCCCAAGCACTTGCTGGCAAGTGTCTGCGAATCTAGCGAACTTTGCTCCGCAGGCCGCGGCACACGGGTTGGCACGGACGCGCCGCGGTGCGCGAAGATGGTGCAGCGTCCTTCACCGAATGCAGGACATCAGGACGACGTTGGTCGAATTCGGTCCGCCGTCACGCTGTCACTTTTTGTCGAGAGGTTCGCCGTGCGTCCCTGGATTGTCTGGACGACCGGGCTTCTCGCCTACATCGTGGCTGTGCTGGACCGCACCACGCTCGGCGTCTCCGGGCTCGCCGCCGCCGACCGGTTCAGCACCGGCCCCGGCTTGCTGTCGACCTTCGTGGTGCTCCAGGTGGTCGTCTACGCGGGTGCGCAGATCCCCGCCGGTGTGTTGCTCGACCGCTTCGGTTCCAAGGCGTTGATCGCCGCCGGCGGCGTGTTGATGGCCTCCGGTCAGCTGGTGCTCGCCTTCACCGAGTCCCTGCCGACGGCCATCGCTGCGCGCGCAGTTGTCGGACTCGGGGACGCCGTCACCTTCATCTCGGTGCTGCGCCTGGTGCCGCACTGGTTCGCGATGCGTCAGGTACCGCTGGTGACCCAGCTGACCGGCATCTGCGGTCAGCTCGGTCAGGTGCTGTCGGCAGTGCCGTTCCTGGCGGTGCTGACGGCGATGGGCTGGACCGTCGCCTATGTGTCCGTGGCAGCACTGGGTGTGCTGTCCATCGTGCTCACGCTGGCCGTCGTCAAGAACACCCCCGACGGGACCACCACGACCCGCGAACCCACCTCGGTGCGCGACACCCTGTCCAGCGTGAAGACCGTCTGGCTTCGTCCTGGCACCCGGCTGGGCTTCTTCACCCACATGGGCACCCAGTTCTCGGTCACCGTGTTCGCCCTCATGTGGGGGGTGCCGTATCTGACCGTGGCGCAGGGCCTGTCCGCAGGGGTGGCCGGCGCCCTGCTCACCATGTCGGTCGCCGCCGCGATCTCTTCGGGCGTGCTGGTCGGGGTGTTCACCGGACGCCATCCGCACCGACGCTCGCGACTGGTCCTCGCGATCATCGCCAGCAACGCCCTGGCATGGTCGGTGGTTCTGGCGCTTCCCGGCCCGGCCCCGCTGTGGTTACTCGTCGTGCTGGTCGTGGTCATCTCGGTGGGCGGCCCGGGTTCGATGGTCGGCTTCGACTTCGCCCGGACCTTCAACCCGAGCACCACACTGGGAACCGCGCAGGGCATGGTCAACATGGGCGGCTTCCTTGCCTCGCTACTGCTGATGCAGGCGATGGGCGTGATCCTGGAGGCCACCGGCGGCCTGTCGTTCGACTCGTTCCGGATCGCCTGGACCCTGCAGTACGTGGTCTGGAGCGTCGCGGTCGTCGGGATCCTCGTCACGCGGCGCAAAGCGCGCCGGCTGCTGCGCCTGCAGGACGATCGCAGCCTGCTGGAAGGCATCGAGAAGTAGTCGGCCGCTAACCGCTGCGCAGCGTTTCGGCCACCGCGTCAGCAGTGTGGCGGTGCCCGCGGACTTCGTAACCGACCACCCATACGACCGGCGCGATCGTCACCACGAGCAGGCAGTTGGCCATGGAGATCCCGCCGACGGCGAGCGCCACGGCAAGTCCCAGAACCGCCAGCGTGACGGCCAGCAACGCGACGTGGAAGACCGCGGTCGTCCGCAGCATCGCGGCGTACAGGGCGAACATCATGACGATGAACACCGCCACCGGGATCACCACCGACAGCACGGTCGCGGTCGAACTCAGCTCGGAGTGATCCTCGATGTAGTACGCCGCGGCGTGCAGCCCGGCGCCCGTCGCCACGATTGCGGCGAACACGACGATGTGCAGGTAGCCGAACTGGAAGGAACGCTCGCGGCGCACGTGCAGGACGTCGGCGTGCGGCAGCACGAAATACGCCCACCACATGCCGAACGTGAGACCGATGCCGGCCACCCCGACGAAGACCGCCTCCACCGACCAGCCCTGCTCGCCGACGACAGCGGACAGGGATGCCACGGTGCCGACCACACCCTCACCCAGCGTGATGATGGTGAACAGGCCGTACCGCTCGGCGATGTGATGGGCATGCCAGGGCGTGCCGCCGGCGCGGGACTCGGCGAGGACCGGCCCCATCAACTCGACGCCGATGAGCGCCAGCACCATCAATGCGGTCACCGGGAGCGAGGCGTGAACGAAGATGGAGGCGATCCATCCGACCTGCGCGACCGTGATCCACCCGGCGTAGGTCAGACACGCCCGCCGCCGCGGACGGTCCTGCACCGCGGCGCGCACCCATTGGCCGACCATCGCGACCCGCATCACCACGTAGCCGGCCACCACGACGCTGGTGTCGACATGACCACCGTGCTCGATGGACGTGTACAGCTGTGGCAGGCCCAGCGCCAGCACGACCACACCGACCATCTGGATCATCGTCATGAGCCGGTAGACCCAGTCGTCGGTGTCGTAGGCGGAGGCGAACCAGCTGAAATTGATCCACGCCCAGCTGACTGCGAACGTGGCCAACGCGAAACCGGCCAGACCGGCGGCGATGTGATCGGCTGCCAGCAGGTGTGCCAACTCCGAGGCCGCAATGCCGAACGCCACGACGAACGTCAGATCGAACAGCAGCTCCAGCGGAGTGGCCGCCCGGTGCGGTTCGTGGGGGTCGCGGCCCACCATGGGCAGGAACCGGTGCGCCCGGCTGGTGGATGTCTGCCCGTCGTCGCTCACCGCGCCCCCTTCGAAATCGGCGTCAAAGCTACCGGAGATACGCTTCGCGGTATGGGCATGGCGGTCGCTGTGGTGTTGGCTGCGGGCCTGGGCACCCGCGTGGGCGCCGACGGCAACAAGGCGTACCTGCCGCTGGCCGGTCGAAGCATGCTGGCCTGGTCGCTGCTGACCCCTGCCGAGCATCCCGACATCGACCGCACGATCCTGGTCTTCCGGCGCGGCGAACGCGACCTGGCTGCGGCCACCCTGCGCCGCGAGCTCCCGCATGCCGTGGTCGAACTGGTCGAGGGGGGCGACACCCGGCACGCATCGGAGTTCAACGTGCTTGGTCATCTGGCCCCCGACATCGAGGCCGGCACCGTCGACGTCATCGCCATCCACGACGCGGCCCGCCCCCTCGCCGGGCCCGAGATGTACCGCAACGCGGTCGCACTGGCTCGCGAGCACGGCGGCGCACTGCCGGCCCTCCCGTTGCGCCATGTCGCCGGCGTCGCCGACGCGACGCTCGTCGCCGGCGTCGCCCCAGCGACGCTGCGCCCCACCGTCGGCCAGGGCGAGCTGATGCGGGTGCAGACTCCGCAAGCCTTCCGGGCGCCCGAGTTGTGGCGGGCCTACCGGTGTGCCGAACGCGACGGGTTCACCGGGACCGACACCTCCTCGTGCGTCGAGCACTACACCGATCTCGAGGTCCGCACCTTCCCCGGGAGTGCGACGAACCTGAAGGTCACCTATCTGCGGGACGTGGCGGTGGCCGATCTTCTTCTCAACGCCCGGGTGGGTTCTGGGCCGACTGCAGCACCGCGCTGAGATAGCCCGAGTCTCTGGGCAGCTCGACTGTCACCGCTTCGGCATCTCCCTCGACGAGAGTGGGCCGCAGCCCGGCCGACAACGTGAGGGCGAGGTCGTCGAACGTTCCGTCGGTGTCCTCCGCCAGCAGCGTCGTCAGCGTGCCGGCGGCGTATCCGCGCGGGTACTGCACGCTGCGCAGCATGGCGCGATCGACGGTTGCGGTCACCGATCCCGCGGCGTCCACCGCCTTGACACTGTCGGTGACCGGCAGCGTCGGCCAGGCCGCGGACGCTCCCTCCGTCAGCGCGTCGCTGATGCGATCGACCAGTGTCGGCGGCACCACCGGCCATTCGATGTCGTGCAGCAGTACCGGCGCATCGGGGTCGATCTCGGCGAGGGCGGCAGCGACACACTGGGCCCGCCCGGCTGCCGGTTCGGCAGCCACCAGCTTCAACGAAAACCCTTGACCCGCAGCTATTTCCCCCGCGCGATCCGGCAGGGCCGCACGCACCGACGGCATCAGCTCCCAGGCTGTGACCACCACGACCTCGGCGCAGGGACGCAGCCCCTCGAGGATGCGCGACAACGGCGACATGCCTGCAACGGGCATGAACACCGCCTCCGGGCGCGGGCCGAGGTCCGCAGGCAGGGGCAGGATCGCCGTCACATTCACGACGCCGAGGGTATCGCTGCCCGGGTTTACCGGGCCTACACCGGATCGAAAGAGTCGATCAACCAGTTGCCGTCGATCTTCGTCAGTCCGACCTTCACGCTGCTGGCGGCGAATGCCCCGTCGGGATTCTCCTGGCTCGTGGTGGTCTGATTGATGAACAGCAACACCTCGGCGTTGTCGGGATGCAGATCCGACACTGCGCCCAGCACGACCTTCGCCTCTGTGTTGACCGACTTCTGCGCGGCGGCCGGTGCGACGACCTTCTGCGTGAAATCGGTGTAGTAGTCGAGGAATTCACCGGTCAGGTGCGACTTGGCGACTCGGAAGTCTTCGTCGAGGGTGTCCGGGGAGTAGGACAGCAACGCCACAGTGCCCGTCTTGGCCGCGTCGAGTGCCGAGTCGCGGGCGGCGGCGTCGGTCTGCTGGTCGGCGCGATACTGGGTGAAGTACAGCCAGCCTGTCAGGGCGCCCGAGAGGACAAGGGCCGCCGCCAGCGCTATCGCCACAGCGTGGCGCCGGATACCGGACGGCCGATGGGTCTGGCCGTCAGCGTCATCGCCCGCGTCCGACAAGTCCGACCCTGGCGACTCGGCGACGGAGTGCGTTTGGGTCTCGACTTCTGAGTCGGGGGCCGCGCCGTCGTCTCTGGTCATGGCACGAACTCCACCTTCGACATCTTGATCTGTCCACCTTCGCGCTGCAGACTCACGCTGAGCCGCCAAGAACGAGGCTGCTGGTTTGCTCCGGTCGTATTCGACACCCGGGACGTGGCCGCGACCAGCACCTCGGCGGAATCGTCGGTCATGGACTGCACGGCGGCGGCAGTCACCGTCACGTCAGTGACCACCTTCGACTCCTGAGCGATCTTGACGAAGTCCTGTGCCGCTCCCTCGAAGTCCTCTCGGAACTGGCCGGTGGAGTTGTCGATGATGCGCGAGACGTCTGCTTCGGCGTTGTTGAAATCCAGCGACATCAACGACACGACGGCCTGTCTAGCCGCGGCGGAGTACTCGGCATACGCCTGATCACGCATCTCGGCTTGACGGTGATTCCAGATCATGTAGCCGCTCAACGAAAGCAGGGCGATGACGGCCACCACGCACACGGCCGCGGCCACCCTCCGCCAACCGAGCCATGCCCTGCGGCGGGCAGGGGCGCCCGGTTCACCGTCGGCGAGCTCGGGGCTGCCTGCCTCCTCTGTCGTGTCAGCTGTGCTGACATCGCCGGCCGCCGAAACGGTTTCCTGCGCCGCGACATTGGCGTCCGGCTCGGCGGTGACCTTCGGCTCGGCGGTGGCCTCCGACTCGGTAGTCACCTCTGGCTTGCTGGTGGTTTCCGGCTCTGTAGTGGTTTCTGGCCGTGCGTCACCCGGCGCTGCGCCATCCGGCTCAGCGATAATTTCCGGCTCGGCGCCGGCGGCGGGTCGGGCCGAGGCGGCGCCTGCGTCGTCCGGTTGATCGGCGCCGGCCGCCTCACGTCGCAGCCGTAAGGCGCGAGCCCGCGCCCGAGCGGCCGCCGCCATGGCTTCGGCCTCCGCGGCCTCGGCCTCGGCTTCTTCGGCGAGCGCGCGGGCACGCTCGGTCGCAGATCCGCGGTCTTGGACCGGCGGAGTCGAGTCGTCCCGGTCGGCCTCGATCACCGACTCGCGGCGTCTGAAAGACGGCACAGCCGACCTCCTCGTCTCCCTGTCATCGCATACGCGCAAATATGAGAATGACATTCTGCATTTATGCGTACCGCTGCGACGATACCTGTCGTACTCAGCCTCCGGCAAAGACCACTGTCTGCGGAAATGTCGTTTACAGGCTGTGCGAGCGCTCAGCGGTGCAGGTCGTGCAGTTTGTCCTTCATGACCTTGCCGGTGGCGTTCAGCGGCAACTCGTCGAGGAACTCTACATACCGAGGCACCTTGAAACCGGCCATTCGGTCGCGACTCCACGCGATCAGCTCTTCGGCGGTCGGCGCGGTACCCGCCGTTTCCGGCGCCGCGGTGACGATGAAGGCTTTCCCGACCTGCCCCAGCCGCTCATCGGGGACCCCGATGACCGCCGCCTGCGCGACCGCGGGGTGCTCCAGGAGAAAGCCCTCGATCTCGGCCGGGTAGGCGTTGAAACCCCCCACGATGAACATGTCCTTCTTGCGGCCGACGATCCGCAGCCGACCGGCGTCGTCCAGCGTGCCCAGGTCACCGGTATGCAGCCAGCCCTCGGGATCGATTGCCTCCGCAGTGGCGACCGGATCGTCGAGGTAGCCCTGCATCACGGTGTAGCCACGCACGAGCACTTCACCGTCCTCGGCTATCCGGACTTCCACGCCGTCGCACGCCACGCCCGCGGTCGTGGCGATGTCCTCGAAGGAATCCCCTGGCCGCGACAGCGTCACGGTGCCGGCCTCGGTGAGCCCGTATCCCGTGGCCACGGTCTTGAACGGCAGTTCCTCGTGTACTCGGCGCACCAGCTCCACCGGGATGTCAGCGGCGCCGGTGACGCCGGCGCGCAGGGTGGCCAACTTCGACTTGTCCGCGACCGCCAGCAGTGAGTGGTAGAGCGTCGGGGGACCGGGGAGCATGGTGATCTTTTCGGTGGCGACGAGGTCGACGACCCTGCCCACATCGAAGACCGGCACGGGAACCATCGTGGCACCGCGGATGAACGAAGCGATGAGACCCGCCTTGTAACCGAAGGTGTGGAAGTAGGGGTTCACCATCAGGTAGCGGTCTCCCTCGCGCAGGTCGGCGAGTTCGCACCACTCCTCGTACAACCTCAGGTTCTGGCTGTGGTTCATCATCACGCCCTTGGGCCTTCCGGTCGTCCCGGAAGTGAAGATGATGTCGGAGATGTCGGTGGACTCCACGGGCCTGTTGAACGGCTTTCCGCTGCCGAGGAAATCGGATTTGAGGTCGATGACGGGGATACCTCTCGGGGCAACGTATTCGGCGCCCAGGAACCCCTGCTGGACCAACACGGCCTTGGCACCGCTGCGGGTGATGATGTCTGCGGCTTCCTCGGTCTTGAACCGGGTGTTGACCGGTACCAGAACCCCGCCTGCGGTGAGCAGGCCGAACGCCGCGATGATCCACTCGACGGAGTTGGGCGCCCACACAGCGGCCCGATCACCTTTGTCGATCCCCAGATCGGCGAAAGCGCCTGCAGCACGACGAATCCGGTCACACACGCCCGCAAAGGACAGGCGCAGCGGACCGTCGACGACCGCTTCCGCGTCGCCGAATCGATCCGCCGCGCCGGCGACCAACTCAGGGAGAGTTCGGTACCTCACACCGTGACGAGGCGACCCAGGTTGCCGCCCATGATCTTGGCCTGATCGTCGACCGAGAGGTGCTCGAGAGCGGTGACGTAGTGCGTCGGCTCCGCCAAGCCCTCCGGGTGCGGCCAGTCCGACCCGTAGAGCACCTGATCCACACCGACCAGATTGATCAGGTCATCGATGCCCTCCTCGTAGAACGGGCTGATGTAGATGCGGTTCTTGATCTCCTCCATCGGGTTGCCCGGGAAGGCTTCCGGCGCTTTCTTGTAGACCTCGGCCATCGAATCCAGAAGCGGGAACGTCCATTTCGAGCCGGCCTCGACGATGCCCACCTTGAGCTTGGGATGGCGGAACAGCGCGCCGTGGATCACCCAGGACGCCACCGCGTCCTGGATCGGACGCCACTCGTTGAGGATGTTCATCGCGTTGGTCTGGAACGGCAGCATCTCCTGCGCGACGCCGTCCCACTCCGAGGTGTAGCGCGCATAACCGCTGTCGGAGGAGTGCATGCCGATGAAGACGTCGCACTCGACGCACTTCTCCCAGAACGGATCGAACTCCGGCAGCGCGAACGACCGCGGCCCGCGGAACCCGGGCACCGGGGCCGGACGGACCAGGATCGCGCGGGCACCGCGCTTGACCGCCCAGTCCAGCTCCTCGATCGCCTTCTCGACAATCGGCAGCGTGATGACCGGCGTGGTGAAGATGCGGTTCTGGTAGTTGAACCCCCACACCTCGTCGAGCCACTGATTCAGCGAGTGGATGATGACGTGGATGGCGACCGGGTCGTCACGCAGCCGCTCCTCGATGAGGCTGGCCAGCGTCGGGAACATCAGCGAGCGGTCGACGCCGAGCTCGTCCATCAACTTCAGCCGCGGTCCGGGCTCGAAGAAGGCGGGGATGGACCGCATCGGCTCACCGAACAGTTCGCGCTTGCTCTTGCCGTCAGGGTTGCCGAACTTGAAGTACTCCTCCCACGCGCCGGGCTTGGCGACGTGAGAGAACGTCGGGTTCGGGATGTAGTTGCTGATCTGGCCCTTGATCGCGATCTTGGTGCGGCCGTTGACCTCGACGTACTGGACGACGTCCTTGTACTCCTTGGGCAGGTACTTGGTCATCGCCTCGGGCGGCTCGTACAGGTGGTTGTCCGCGTCGAACAGCGGGAACGGGATGTCGACCCGATGTGATAGTTGCCCCATGAAAAACTCCTTTTCCTCTCCGGAGAATCCTATTCTCACGTTGGGTGCTGTGGCAATAACGCCGCCACCGTCCCGGTGGGCCTCGGCCACGAGTTGACGAACTCGGAACTTCTGCACCTTGCCGCTTGCGGTGCGCGGGAAGTCGTCCGTTTCGAGCAGTTGCTCCGGCCAGGCCTGACGGGCCACTCCCTCGGCTTCGAAGTGCTCACGAACCTGCTCGAGGGTCGGCATGGCCGCACCTTCCCGGATGCGCAGGACCGCGGCGGCGTGCTCGCCCAGACGCACGTCGGGGGCGGCAACCACGACGGCCTCGGCCACCGCGGGCATCGACAGCAGCACTTCCTCGACTTCCAGTGCGCTGATGTTTTCCCCGCCGCGGATGATGACGTCGGCCTTGCGGTCGGTGATCGTCAGGTATCCGTCCTCGTCGAGCACCCCGATGTCGCCGGTGCGGTACCAACCGTCCTCGTCGAACGACTGCGCGGTCAGGTCGTCGTCGGTGTATCCCAGGCACAGATCCGGCCCACGGCTGAAGATCTCACCGTCGGGCCCCAGCCTGATCTCCACGCCCGGGCGTGCGTCACCGTCGGTGAACAGGCGTTTGTGTTCGGGCGCCGTCGGCCCCGAACCGGTGATCGACGGATGCTCGGTGCTGCCGTAGGCACGGAACACGAACATCCCCAGGTCGTTGAGCCGCTGCGTCACCGCCGCGGGAACCGACGACCCGCCCAGTCCCACGGTGGTGAAGTGCTTCAGGTGTTCGGGGCGGCAGTCGGGATGGTCGAGCAGACTGGTGACGAAGAAGGGCGGGCCGCCGCCGATGGACAGCCCGTCCCGCTCGATGAGTTCGAGAACCCGGCCCGGATCCCACACGTCGCACAGGTCGACGGGCGCACCCTCCAGGACCGGGATCAGCAGCGCACCGATCATGCCGATGAAGTGCCCGACCGGCGTGGCGGTCAGCTGCCGGCCCCGGCCGGGCGGGTAGTTCGCCAGGAGCTGTCGCGTTTCGCAGCTCAGCGTCTGGTGACTGTGGATCACGCCCTTGGGGTCGCGGGTGGTGCCGGACGTGAAGGCGATCAGTGCCGGCGCGGCGGGGTCCGTCGCCATCGTGCCGTCCATCGGTTCGTCGGCGAGCAGGTCGTCGAAGTGGCGTTCGTGGCCGCCGAGCTCACCCGCGGCACCGACCAGGCCGACGAGGGGGATGTCGGCGCACAGATCCGGCTGATACCGCATGCGCCCGAATTCCACGGTGGTGATGAACACGCGCGGTGCGGCGGTAGCGAGGATGTGACTCAGTTCCTTGCGCCCGTAGAAATGCACGATGGGCACGATCACGGCGCCGAGCAGGGCTGAGGCCCAGAAGGTCAGCGCGGCCTCGCGCCAGTTGGGTAGCTGCAGCGCGACGACGTCACCGGGCCCGATTCCGCGGGACCGCAACCCGGCTGCCAGCCGTCGTGCGTCACGCTCCATGTCGGCGAACGTCCCGGAATACGGCCGGACCGCCGAGTGCACGCAGAAGCCGGTCTGCGGGCTGTCGCGCAACCCGATGGCCACGAGATCACCGAGGGTCTCCCGCGTCCACCAGCCCTCGCGCTCGTACCGCTCGACCAACTCGGGAGGGATAATTCGCATGCTGGGGTGGGCCGCCTTCCGTCCGGAGGAGATGCCACCGCGATGCTATTCTCCGCCAGCGAGAATGCCAATACCGAAGAGGGAGAATGAGTGATGGTCGACTTGGAGATCGACAACGGTTTGGCCATCGTCACCATCGACCGGCCGCACGCCCGCAACGCAATCTCACTGGAGACGATGGGCCAATTGGAGAAGGCCCTCGACGGCGCCGAGGGTGCGACGGGCCTGGTGCTCACCGGCGCCGGCGACCGGGCCTTCGTTTCCGGCGGCGACCTGAAGGAACTCAGCGCGCTGCGCACGGTCGAGCAGGCTTCGGCGATGTCGTTCCGGATGCGGTCGATCTGCGATCGCATCGCCGGCTTTCCGGCACCGGTGGTCGCGGCCTTGAACGGCCATGCCCTGGGCGGGGGCGCGGAATTCGCGGTGGCGGCCGACATCCGCCTCGCTGCCGACGATGTCAAGATCGGCTTCAACCAGGTCGCGCTGGCGATCATGCCGGCGTGGGGCGGTGCCGAACGCCTGGTCGAGCTGGTGGGCTACAGCAAGGCGCTGTTGCTTGCCGGCACCGGACGGATACTGGCTGCGACCGAGGCCGAACGCATCGGACTGATCGACCAGGTCATCCCCCGCGCATCCTTCGACCAGCAATGGCGGCTCATCGCCCGCACCCTCGCGAGCCCGCAGGCCGGACAGGTCAAGCGCGTGATGCGTGGCGTCCCCACCACCGAGGCCGTCGCGGCATTCGCCGACCTGTGGGTCGCCGACGAGCACTGGGCCGCAGCGTACAAGGTGATGAACAAAGGGAAGTAGCCCGCAGCCGCGAGGCTGCGAGGTGGCCGGCGGCCGAGGCGGCCAGACGCCCAGGCGGCGACGCTGCGCCGCTGTGCAGGCGGCCGACGCTGCGACGCGCGAGCGTACGGTTTCTGACGAAAATCCGGCTGTGCGCGTCAGAAACCGTACGCTCGGCGCGATCTCTGGACGTTCCACTACCGCGTCACCCAGATCCCCGCTGATGTCGTGCAATCGGGGTGTCACCGCGCCACCGCATGCAGGAGTACCAGCCGACAAGGCGCGACGATATGTCCCTCGCGTTCTCTCTAGACGAGAACGTCATTTCCGATTATCGTCAATCGAGTGTCGACCTCGCAGCGGGCCCTCGCGCCCGAGATCTCCACCTGGCCGGATGACGAACCACAGCTCATCGGGAGCACCTGCGCCACCTGCGGCGCCACCACCTTCCCGGTTCAGCGGCACTGCCCCAAGTGCAGCGGCGCCGACATGTCTGACGTGCGGTTGCCGCGACGCGGCACCCTGGTGGCCTGGACGACGCAGGGATTTCCGCCCGGGCCGCCGTACAAGGGCCCCACGGGCAACGACTTCGTCCCCTTCGGAGTGGGCCTGGTCCAACTGGACGACGTCATTCGCGTCGAGGGCCGGCTCACCGAGAACGACCCTGCCAAGCTGGAATTCGGCCAGGAGGTGGAACTGACCATGGTGCCGTTCACGACCGACGAGGACGGCACCGAAGTCATGACGTTCGCCTTCCAGCCGGCCTAGAGAGGACATCACCTCATGACGAACGACGTTGCCATCATCGGCGTGGGTCTGCACCCCTTCGGCCGCTTCGACAAGACCGCGATGGAGATGGGCGCCGAGGCCATTCACTCAGCCCTCGCCGACGCCGGCGTCGAGTGGAAGGACATTCAGTTCGGCTTCGGCGGAAGCTACGAGGTGTCCAACCCCGACGCAGTGACCCGACTCGTGGGTCTGACGGGCATCACGTTCACCAACGTGTTCAACGCCTGCGCCACCGCCGCGTCGGCGATCCAGCAGACCGCCGACACCATCCGGTTGGGAAAGTACGATCTCGGCATCGCGATCGGCCTCGACAAGCACCCTCGTGGCGCCTTCACCGATGATCCCGCCAAGCTCGCCCTGCCTCAGTGGTACGCCGAGAACGGCCAGTTCGTCACCACGAAGTTCTTCGGCATGAAGGCCAACCACTATCTGCACAAGCACGGTATCTCGGAGGAGACACTGGCCCGGGTGGCCAACAAGAACTTCCGCAACGGAGCACTGAACCCGAACGCGTTCCGCCGCAAGGAGATTTCGATCGACGAGATCATGGCGTCGCCGGTGCTGAACTACCCGCTTCGTCAGTACATGTTCTGCGCGCCCGACGAGGGCGCCGCGGCGGTGATCATGTGTCGCGGCGACATCGCCCACAAGTTCACCGACAAGCCGGTCTTCGTGCGGGCCAGCGAGATTCGAACCCGGACCCACGGCGCATACGAGGTCCACGCCACGTCGGCCCCGTTGGACGAGGACGTCTCACCGACGGTGTATGCGGCTCGGGCCGCCTACGAGGCCGCCGGAATCGGCCCCGAAGACGTCGACGTTGCCCAGCTGCAGGACACCGACGCGGGCGCCGAGGTGATCCACATGGCCGAGACGGGCCTGTGCGCCGACGGCGAGCAGGAGAAGCTGTTGGCCGATGGTGCGACAGAGATCCACGGCAGCATCCCGGTCAACACCGACGGCGGTCTGATCGCCAACGGTGAACCGATCGGGGCTTCGGGGCTGCGTCAGATGCACGAACTGGTCCGCCAGCTGCGCGGCGAGGCGGGTGACCGTCAGGTTCCGGGCTCGCCGCGGGTGGGCCTGGCTCAGGTGTACGGCGCGCCAGGCACCGCCTCGGCGACGATCCTGTCGCTGTAGCGGGGGTCAGCGATGCTCGGCGGTGGCACTCGTCTGTGCGGCCACCGCGGGCATCGGCTCGCCCTCGAGTCGCTGTATCCACCGCTCGCAGAACGCAAAGGTCTCCGCGTGCCCGGTGTCGATACCGAGGGCTCGTTCCATCACCAGCGCCTGCGAGACACTCGTCGCGAACACCGTCCACACCACCGGCGGCACGTCTGCGGTGTTGTGGCCGTAGCGCCGCAGCGCCTCGGTGATCGCGCGGTTCTGCTCCTGCCGGAACCGCTCGGCGTAGTAGACGATCTCGGCGCGAAGGGCTTTGCGGTGGTTCGCCAGCCCCATGAACTCCATCGTCAGCCGGGTGGCCTCCGGCGCGGTGCTGAATCGCCACAGCGCCCACAACGGCTGCGGCGACTGCAGAGCAGTCGTCAGCACGGCCAGACCCTCCTCGGCGCGGCGATGGAAGACCGCCATGAACAGATCCTCCATGGTGCGAAAGTAGTAATGCACCAACTGCGGTTTCAGGCCCGCCCGGTCGGCGACGCGACGCGACGTCACCGCGGCGTAGCCCTCCTCGAGCAGCAGCTGCTCGGCGGCGTCGAGGAGCACTACGCGGTTCTTCGCGTCCGGGGCTCCGATTCGCCTCGGCGATGCCATCCGTCACCCCGTTCGTTCGTGGATCACGCGTTCCGCCGCGTCGTCCTTGACCCTAACTCTTACCCCATGCTAAGCAGGTGCTCAGCATTTTGGATACGCTCGCCCAGACGAGCCGCCGGCCCCGGGAGGCACAGCAGATGACCGACTTCGACACGATCGACTACTTCACCGATCCGTCTCTCGTGCCCGACCCGCACCCCTACTTCGATCACCTGCGCAGCAAGTGCCCAGTGGTCCAGGAACCGCACTACGGCGTTCTCGCGGTGACCGGCTACGAGGAAGCCGCGACGGTCCTCAAGGACAGCGACACGTTCTCGTCGTGCATCGCCGTGGCCGGCCCGTTCCCGCCCCTGCCGTTCACCCCCGAGGGCGACGACATCACCGACCAGATCACCGCACACCGGCCCCAGATGCCGATGTTCGAGCACATGGTCACCATGGATCCCCCCGACCACACCAATGCGCGTTCGTTGCTGAACCGACTGCTGACGCCCAGCCGGCTCAAGGAGAACGAGGACTTCATGTGGCGGCTGGCTGACGAGGTCCTCGATGACTTCATCGCAGCCGGCCGCTGCGAATTCCTCACCGCGTACGCAAAACCGTTCTCTCTACTGGTGATTGCCGACCTGCTGGGCGTACCCGAATCGGACCATGACGAGTTCCGCACCGTGCTGGGCGCCCCCCGGCCCGGCGCCAACGTCGGCTCGCTCGACCACAGCGACCTGGTCGGGGCGAACCCGCTGGAGTGGCTGGACGAGAAGTTCATCGGGTACCTGGAAGAACGCCGCGAGGAGCCGCGTGACGATGTCCTCACTGCGCTGGCGACGGCGAAGTACCCGGACGGTTCGACGCCGCCGGTGATCGAGGTGGTCCGCTCAGCGACGTTCCTGTTCGCCGCGGGCCAGGAGACCACCACCAAGCTGCTGTCCGCCTCGCTGCGCGTCCTCGGCGATCACCCGGACATCCAGCAGAGGCTGCGCGCCGATCGCAGCCGGATCCCGGTCTTCGTCGAGGAGGCGCTGCGGATGGACGCGCCGGTGAAAAGCCAGTTCCGGCTTGCCAAGAAGCCGACCAGAGTCGGTGACATCGACGTGCCCGCGGGCACGACGATGATGGTGTGCCCCGGTGCGGTCAATCGCGATCCCCACCGTTTCGAGCACCCGCACGAGTTCGACCTGGACCGCAAGAATGTCCGCGAGCACATCGCCTTCGGCCGCGGCGTGCACTCCTGCCCGGGCGGCCCACTGGCCCGCGTCGAGGGACGGGTTTCCATCGAGCGAATCCTGGACCGGATGGGCAACATCGAAATCGACGCCGACAAGCACGGCGCCCCGGGGGAGCGCCGTTACACCTACGAGCCGACATTCATCCTGCGCGGCCTGACCGAGTTGAACATCACGTTCTCGCCGGTGGACTGATCGACCTCGGGGATTCACCCCGTCGGACCGGCACCAGTTGGTATTCTCCGGGGAGATAATGCCAATCTCCGCAAGTGAGATCGGCATTCTGTCCAACTAGCGTGGAGGGTGTGTGAAGTCCGTTCTGCTGGGCGCCGTCCTTGCTGTCGCAGCGCTCGTCGCGCCGCCTCCCGCGTCGGCGATGTCACTCGGCAGTTATCTGTTGCACATACCTGAGCGTCGCGACTTCCACACCTACGTGTGGTCGCTCATCGCACCGTGTCGCAACCCGGACAACACCAAGAGAACCGACTGCATCGACGCCGAGATCATGCCCCAGCCGATCGCGAAGGCGGTGTACAGCAAGGTGCCGGCGTGGTTGGCCGATGGCCGCTACACCATGGTCATCGACGACCCGTTCGGATTGCGGTGCGGCGACATCTATTACGGACCGACGATTCCGACCCATGACGTGTACACCTGGGACGCCACGACGCTGACCGGCCAGATGGTGTCGTCCTTCGCGGCTGGGTGCGACGGTGCGCCGGGCGGCCAGATCACCTACCCCTTCTTCCTGACCAGGATGTGACGATGCGCCCCTCGATGCGACGCCTGACGACGATCACCGCGCTGTCGGCGATGACCGCCGCGGCCACGGTCACCGCTGGGCCGGCCGCGGCGCAGGGCCCGGCAATGCACCAGGTGCGCTACACCGTCTCCACCGACGCGCCGTTCTACGCGAAGATCTACTACCGCGACGCCGAGCCGGCGGTGTTCTCCGACTACAGCCACAACCCGTATCTGTTCAGCCCCATGGTCGAAGCCGATGTCGGACCGGACCAGCCGTGGGTATTGGAAACTCAACTCGCAGACCCGACGATGTGGGCGATGGTGTTGGTGCAGAGCGCCGAGTCGCCGAATCTGCCCACTCCGGCATTCAACTGCGAACTCGCCGTGGACGGCGTCGTGGTCAAGACACACAGCGGCGCCAAGGGCGCGCTGTGCTCCATCCGGAGCTGGTGAGCGCAGCTCAGGCGTCGCCGCGGCGCCAGAGGTTGCGGCCGTTCATCGGGACACACATCAGGAACAGCCCGTCGGGGGCCTGCGCAGCGCCGTGGTTGTAGCCGCTGCAGTCACTGTTCTCGTCTCGGATCCCGGCCAGTGGCGGGGACCGGAACCACCGTGGCTCGTACCGGCGCGCTGAACCGCAGAATACCAGGCGGCCCTGCCGGATCGACGGGCCGGCCACGGCGGTTCCGAACACGTAGTAGCTGGTGTTCGAGCAATACGAACCCAGCACGACATTCGGGGTGATTCCGGGAACACAGGAGGGTTCGTTGCAGGTTTGCGGACCCGCCTCGGCCGGCGGTGCGGCCAGCAGTCCCACGGCCATCGCCGCCGACGCCGCAATTACGAACAGTCGCACGAATACACTCTCGCACAACTGAAAACGGAACTCTTGGTTTCCGAGAAGATTGATTCCGATGCGCTCACGCGGCGGTGCCCGACCAGCTCCGGAAACGCCCGATTCCACGAGGCCCCTGGGTTGAAACTGATATTCTCCGCGATGGAGAACACGACTACCGCTGCCGGAGGAACACGCCCATGTCGGCCTCGAGAACGAGTGCACGTGCCGCGATCATAGCGGCCGCGGCATCGCTCGGATTGCTTTGCGCCGGAACCGCTCACGCGGACCAGGAGTGGGGCATCAACGGCACCTTCGCAGTGTCGTCCAACGGTGACTTCGCGAAGGTCAACGAACGCTTCCAGGATCAGCCGGGCGAGCGTGCCACCTGGACCATCTCCACACAGTGCGTGGCACCCACCGAGTGCGCGGGCACGGTCAACAGCGACGAAGGCTGGAGCGCGCCCATCTACACGACCAACGGACTCTGGTACGTCAAGCGGGTTGTGCCGGAGTGGCGATTCTGCGCCGACGGCCAGCCGGTGGAGGGCCTGCGTATCTACAAGATCTATCCGGTGGGCTTCGACGGGCATTATGACGCTGCTTCCACCCAATACACCGGCGAGAACCAGACCCTCGGCGCCAGCGGCTCATGTGGACGCAGTCAGTGGCCGCAGATCAGAATGCCGTTTTACATGAAGAAGCTCTAGCAGCGGCCCAGACTGGTAGCAGCGAAAGCGGCCCCGAGGCGTTCGCCTCGGGGCCGCTTTCGCTGTGCTCAGGTCGGCATCATCTCCTGCCACGACTTGGGCACCACAGCCAGATCGGCCTGGCGATAGACCTTTCCGTCACTTCCCACGTACTCGCCCGTCCTGGGGTTGTACTTCGCCACCGCGACCGACGGAGCGCCAGAGGCGCCAGCGCTGTCGTGGTGGGCGCTCGGCGAGACCACCGGCTCGGGCGCCGAAACCGGGACAGCCGTGGGCGGCAAGTGCAACTCCTCGGGCGAAACCCCCGGCGGGATAGGCACTTCGGTGGCCCGGGGCAGCTCAGCAGGCGGCGCCGGAACCGATGCGGGATCGGTGACCTGCGGGGCGCCCGGCGGGAAGACCGGCGGCGACGTATAGAGCGGCTGGCCGGGCAGCATCGGGCCCGGGTTGGTGCCGGCGAAGTTCGGCGGTGGCGAGGCCGGCGGCGGAATGTCCGGGGGCGGGGCCAACACACCGGGAGGCAACGGGGTCCCCTCCACCGGACCGAAGATGGCTTCGTCGTTGGTCACCCGCGCATCGATCGGAACGCCCTGCGACACCAGGCTCGGGTCGATCGGATACGGACCGGTCGCGTGCTGACGGGTCGCGATCGGCTGATAGCCGTTCGGGTCGTTGCAGAGTTCGACGGTGGGCGCACGTCTGCCGGGATGCTCCATGCACGGATAGTTCCGCGCGCCACGCACGCCGATCGGACTGTCCTGCGGCAGTTTGCAGTACAACCCGTCCGGGGTGTCGATCACGGTTTCGTCGGTCGGCGGACGCCACGCCGACGGCGGGAGGAAGCCCACCGTGCAGGCCGGCGGATCACCGAGCCCCAGCGAGAATTCGCCGTTGGGCAGACCGGTCGGGTTGTTGGTCGGCGCGTAGGTCTGGATCTGCGCGACGAACGGTGGCACCAGGACGAGCAGCTGCTCGATCGAGGAGTTGTAGGTCACGCCGATCTGACCGAATGTCGTCAGATTCGCCAACAACACCGGCAACGTCGGTTTGAGCTCCTGGAGCAACTTAGAGGTCTCCTGCGCAAACCCCGGCCCGTTCTGCAGCAGTGAGCGCACCTGCGGATCGTTGGTGGCCACCTGCTCACTGATACCGGCCAGGCTGGCCGCCCACGTGCGGATCGCGTCGGTGGTCTGGGCCTGCGCCTCGAGGAACGGCACCGCGTCATCGGTCAGCGTCCTGGCCTGGGCGGCCACGGCGTTGGCGTCCTTGCTGATGGTCGCGGACGAATCGAGCAGCGAACCGAAGTCGAAGCCGGTGCCGTTGAAGGCGTTGAACGACTCGTCGAGCAGGCGGGACAGACTCTCCTTCGGGATGGTGTCCACCAGGGCACTGAGCTGATCGAGCATCGGACCCACTGCTTGCGGAATTGTGGTGTCGCCCTTCGCGATCACCGAGCCGTCCTCTAGATAAGGCCCGGAATCGGTGCGCGGCAGCAATTCCACGTACTGCTCGCCGACGGCCGACATGCTGCGTACCTCGGCTTCGAGATCCGCGGGAATCTTGGGCGAGGTGTCCAGCGTCATCACCGCCCGCGCACCGTTCTCGGTCAGTTCCACCGACGTGACCTTGCCGATCTGCGAGCCGCGGTAGGTGACGTTGCTGAACCGGTAGAGGCCACCGGCGGCGGGGAGATCCATCGTGACGGTGATGCGGCCGATCCCGAGCAGCATCGGTATCTGCATGTAGGCGAACGCCATCACTGCCACGCCGACGATCGAGGCGATCGTGAAGATGCTCAGCTGGGTGCGAACGAAACGGGTGAGCATCAGCCGCCACCTCCTGGTGCGGGCGGGACGCCGTACGGTCCCGCGAAGATCGGCGCCGGGCCGTCCGGCGGTGGCGGTGCAGCCTGGGTCTGGACCGGCATTCCGGGCACGGACATGGGCGTCGGCGGGACCACGGGAAGGATGGGCCCGACCTCGGCCGGTACCGGAGGCAGGGCGGGCGCCGGTGCGGCAGCCTGGTCGGTGGACGCCTCGGGTCCTGCCGGCACACCCGGCGGATACACCACGTCACCCAGCGGTGGCACCGTCTGCGGCAGCGGATTGGCCCCGGTGTAGAGCGGGTCATAGGTGTACTGCAGGTAGTTCGGGTCGCCGGGGGCCGGAACGAGCTGTGCCCCTTCCTGTTCCCACCGGGTACCGAGGAAGATGCTGCGCTTCAGGCGGGGAATGGTCAGGTCGACGGTGGCGAACAGGTTGTAGTAGTCGCCGCGGACCGCCCGGTCGATGAAGCTCTGGGTGAACGGGAAGTGGGCGGCGTATTCCAGGATCGCGTTCAGGTCCGGCCCGACGTCGGCAAACGCCTTGATGGCCGGCTCCAGGTTCTTCAGGTTGCGAACCAGGTCTTCCTGCGAGTCGTTGACGAATCGGGTGGCGGTGTCGCTGAACGTGCCCAGTTTCGACAACGCGGTGGTGAGCCGCGGCCGTTCGGCGACCAGCACGTCGATAGCCGGAGGGATGCGGTCCAACGCCCGGGTGATGTCGTCCCGCTGCGCGGCGAATGTCGATGCGAGCCGATCCAGCGACTGGATGGACGCCACGATGCTGTCGCGTTGCGCATCCAGCCTGCCGACGAAATCGTCGAGCCGGCCGAGCAGTTCCCGGATCTCACCCTCCCGACCGTCCAGCGCGCCACTGAGATTGTGGATGACGTCGCCGATCTGGCCGAGCCCGCCACCGTTGACCACGGCAGCCAGAGCTGCCAGTGTCTGCTCGGTGGTCGGGTAGGTCGACGAGTCGTTCAGCCCGATGGTGGTGCCAGGCGCCAGCCTGCCCTGCGGCTGCTCACCGGCCGGCGGGTTCAACGCCAGATGCATGGAACCGAGCAGGCTGGTCTGGCCGACGCTGGCGACCGCATTCGCCGGCACGGCGACCCCTGGTTTCACCGAGATCTCGACATTGGCGTGCCAGTCCTCCACCGTCATGCTGCGCACGCTGCCGACCACGACATCGTCGATCATCACCGGCGAGTTCGGTTCCAGCGTCGCCACATTGGCGACCTCGACGTGGTAGACGTTCGCGTCGGGACCGCGGCCCACCGCACCGGGCAGCGGCAGAGAGTTGACGCCCTGAAATCCGCAGCCGCTCAATGGCATCGCGACGCAGGCGCCCGCGATGACGACGGCGCGCATCGTTGTCCTGTCGGTCATGGAGTCCCTCCTGCCTCGGCCGGCAGTAGCGGCCCAGCGGGCGCTGGAGCGGGCGCCGGGCCCGGTGCGGGCGCCGGGCCTGGTGCGGGCCCGGCCGGCGCGAGCATCGAGTACACACTCGGCGGCACGCTCGGCGGCACCACCGGAGGCGCGCCCGGCAAGAGCTGCTGGGCCCCCGGCGGCGGCACCCCGGGAGCGCGACCGGTGAACGGTGCCGGTCCGGGCGCCACACCCTCGTACGCCGAGACGGCCGGTGGTGTCAACGGTGGTGGCGGGGTCCCACCGCCCTCTCCCGGGGCGAGCCCCGGCTCGGAGTAGACGAGGTTGGCCGGATTCGCCGACGGCATCAGGTACGGCGCGATCGGGAACGGAATGTAATTGAAGTTGAGCTGGGCCAGAGCCGGTCCCAGGTACTGGGCGCACAACTTCGCGGTCTCTGGTGCCGTGGTGTTCTCGATGGCACCGATGGCACCGCAGACGAAGTCCAAGGGGTTGGAGAAGTTGTTGAACACGAACTGGCCGACCGCGCTGCCCACATCCGGGCTGTAGATGTTGTACGCGTTGGTCAGCGCGTTGGGCGCGGTGTGCAGCAGGTTCTCGATCTCCATCTTGTTGTCGAGCAGGTTCGAGGTCACATTCGCCAACCGCTGCACCTGCTCGGAAGTCTGGTCCCGAGACCCCGATACGAACCGTTGCACGTCGACGACGGCGACGGACAGATTGGTCAGCGCAGCGTCCAGGTCCGATCGACTGCCGTCCACCACGCTCGTCAGGGTCGCCAGCCGGTTCTGGAACATCACGACCTGCTCGTTGCTGTTCCGCAAAGCGGTCACGAACGTCTGCAGGTTCTTGATGATGTCGACGACGTTGCCGCTACCTTCGGCCAGCACCCGCGCCACGCCTGACAGCTGAGAGATGGTCTCTCGCAACTTCTCCCCGTTGCCGTCCATCGCGTTGGCCGCGCTGTCGATGAAGCGCGAGACCGATGTGCCGTCGACCCCGCTCTGCGGACCGAGGTCGGTCGCCAACCGCATCAGCTGCTCTTTGACCTCGTCCCACTCCACCGGGACCGCGGTGCGCTCCAGCGGGATCACGGTGTTCTCGGGCATCGTCGGCCCGCTGGTGCGGTACGCCGGTGTCAGTTGCACATAGCGGGCCGCCACCAGGTTAGGTGCGACGATCACGGCTTTGGCGTCGGCCGGGACGGGGACATCGCGGTCGACGTTGAGGACCATCCTGGTCTGGGTGCCCTCGGGTGTGATCGACTCGATGGTGCCGACTTCCACGCCGGACACCCTGACCTCGTCACCGGGATAGATGCCGGTGGCGGTGGTGAAGATCGCAGAGAACGTCTTCGGCCCGAAGTACAGCTGCCGGATCAGGTAGCCGCCGCCCGCCACCAACAGCGCCACCAGCACCACTGCCAGCAGCGTCATCACCCGCTTGCGGCTCATCAGCGAGTACCTCCGGGAATTCCGTTGTACGGCAGCGGCAGTTCGGCGCGGGGGCCCGCGGTGTCCGGCGGCTGACCGGCGTTGGTACCACGCCGGAACCCGAACGCGTAGTCGAAGAACGGCTGCAGCAGCTGCGCGGGCTGCAGGTTGGGAACGTACGCGTTGTAGTACGGACCGTTGGCCAGTGTCTCGCCCTGCGCGAGCAGGAACTTCTTCAGGTTCGGCAAAATCTGCGCGATGTTCTCCCGGTTCCGTTCCAGCATCGCCATCACCGAGTTGAGCCGCTCCAACGACGGCGCGAGCTCCGCCTCGTTGTCGGCGACCAGACCGCTGAGCTGTTCAGCGACCGCTGACGTGTTCGCCAGGAGATCGACGATCGCGTCCCGTCGATCGTTGAGCACACCCAGCAGATCGTTGGCATTCAGGATGAGCGTGTTGAGCTGTTGGCTGCGCTCGCCGAGCACTTCAGTGACGTCGGCGGCGCTGGACAGCAGCGCGGCGAGATTCTCGTTGCGGTCGTTGATCGATCGCGACAGCCGGCTGATGCCGTCGAACGTCGGACCGAGTCGGGGCGCGATCTGATCGATCGTGGCCGAGAGCGTGTCCAGCGACTGATTCAGCGATGCGGTGTCGGTGTCGGCCGTGTTCGCGGTCAAATCGCCGACCGCGTCGGTCAGCGAGTACGGCGACGACGTGCGCGACGTCGGGATCGGTTCTGTCGTGCTCAACGTCCCGCTGCCTTCGGATTCGAGCGTCAGCACCCGCTCGCCCAGCAGAGAGCCGGTACGGATGTGCGCGGTGGTCTGCGATCCGAGCGGGTACTTGCCGTCGGTCGTGAAAGTCACCAGCGCATCGCCGTTGTCGAGCGCCACTTCGGTGATCGACCCGACCTTGATACCGGAGATGGTGACGTCGTTGCCGACGGTGATGCCACCGGCTTCGGTGAACAGCGCCTGATGTCTGATCGAGGTGGCCCACTGGATCAGCCGTTCAGGCTGCAGACCCACCGCGATGACGAGGATGATCAGCGTGACGCCGATGAATCCTGCTCGGACCAGGTTGGATTCACGGTATTTGCGCATCAGGGCTCACCGCACCTTCCGCTTTCCTGCTTGATCCAGGGGAACACCGCGGTTCGGCCCTGAAGATCCGTCACGCGCAACGACAGACCGCAGATGTAGTACATGATCCAGCTTCCGTACGCACCCAACCGGGCCAGCTTGCGGTAGTTCTCCGGTCCTCGCTGCAGCGCACGGTCGAAGATGATCTGGTGATCGGCCAGAAGCGGCGCGATGCGGTTGATCTCGTTGACGGTGCCGTCCAGCGCCGGTCGGGTCTGATCCAACAGACTCGCGATCGATGCGGTCCCGTTGTCCAGTGCCGTGATGGCGGTCCCGAGCGGGTCACGGTCCTCGGCCAGCCCGCTGACGAGTCGCTCGAGTCCGTCGATCGTGTTCGAGAACTTGTCGCCGTCCTGCGCCAGCGTGTCGACCACCGAGTTGAGGTTGTCGATCAGTTGCTGGACCACCTGACTGTTGTCGGCCAGGCTCGTGGAGAACGAGGATGTCCTGCTCATCAGCGAGTCCAGCGTGTCGCCTTGTCCCTGGAAGATCTGCACCAGCGCGGAGGTCAGAGCATTGACGTCGTCGGGGTTCAGGCCTTGGATCACCGGCCGCAGGCCACCGAGGAGCAGGTCGAGGTCGAGCGCGCCGGCCGTGCGGTCGGCCGGTATCCGTGACCCTGCCGGCATCACCCGGGTGGAGCCGGGTCCGTCGAGCAGCTCCAGGTACCGGTCGCCGGTGAGGTTCAGATAGCGCACCGCGGCCTGGGTTCCGGTGGTCAGCACGACGTCGCGGTCGGCGTCGAAATCGACCAGCACCGACTTGTCGGGCTGCAGCGCAACATCGTTCACGGTCCCGACCCGGACGCCGGCCACCCGAACCGAGTCCCCCGACTTCAGCCGCGACGCGTCGGAGAACACTGCGGAGTAGCCGGATGTGGAGCCGCTGCGGTACTGGCTGAATGCCATGAACAAGAAGGCGGTGAGCACCGCCATAACGGTGGCGAACGCGCCGAACTTCACCAGCGTGGAGGTGGTGCGCATCATCCCGGTTGTCCGATCTGTGCGGTGTTGCGGGGCGGTCCGTCCAGCGGTCCGAACAACATCTGCTTCAGACCGTCGGAGTTCAGCAGGATGCCCTGGTTACCGTACTGCCACGGATTCGCCCCGGTGTCGGTGACGAGGTATTTCGACCGATTGCCGAATCCGATGTAGGGCAGGCCCATGCACTGCGGGCCGCCCTTGGCCGCCACCTTGGGCAGGTTGGCCGGATACCGGTATCGCTCGATGCCCAACGTGAATGCGACGTTGACGAGCACGCCGGGATCCATCTGTGGGGGCTGCAGCCGAATGTAGTTCATTCCCTCGAGCGCGCAGTTGAGCGCCGGAGCGTATTCCTTCAGCAGATCGGTGGTCGGCGCCAGCAGGCCCAGGACCTCACTGACCGCCTGCCGGTTGCTGCCCAGGACATCGTTGCCGACGTCGGCCAGTCCGATGGCACTGACCAGGAATGCGTCCAGGTTCTGCTGCTCGTCGACGATCCCGTCGCTGAGGGTGATCGTGTTCTGCAGCGTGCGGAGCAGATCTTGCGCAGCGTCGCCGTAGGCGCCGGCCACCGGAGCGGTGAGCTCCAGATCACGGCTGAGGTTGTCGAGGCTGGGTTCCCATTCGGCCAGCAGCGAATTGAGCTCGGTCAGAGATTGGCCGAACTGTTCACCGCGACCGGAGAACGCCGTGGAGATGGCACCGAGGGTCTCGTTGAGTTTGGCCGGATCGACCTTGTTCAGCACCGACACCAGCTGCTGGAACACCGTATTGATCTCGACCATCACGCGGTCACCCTGCAGCACCTGGCCTTCACGCAGGTGCTCGGCCGACGGATCAGCAGGTGCGGTGAGCATCACGGACTTCGCACCGAACACGGTCGATGAGGCGATGTCGACTCCGACGTTGCCGGGGATGAGGTCCAGCTGGTCCTTGTCGATGGCCAGTTCGATGGCAGCCGTTCCGTCCGCGCGGTGCGCAACCGACTCGACGGTGCCGACCTGGACGCCGCGCATCTTCACCTTGGCATCGGGGTTCATCACCAGGCCGGCGCGCTCGGAGATCACCGTCACGCCGGCGGTGTCTCGGTAGTTGCCCTGGAACAGATAGACCGCCAGTGCGACGACCGCGACGATCGCGACCACCATGGCGAGCCCGGCAAGCGGACGGGCGGAGCCCGCCACGCCGAAATGGCGACCGCCCGAAGACCCCACCGGCGACGCTCCGCTGCTGGTTTCCGACCGGTGCATCGGCCCGGGTCCGAGGTTTGACGTCACTTGCTTCCCCTAGCCCGACAGATTGAAGTTGCCGTTGGAGCCGTAGATCGACAGCGACACCAGCAGCGTCACCGAGACCACCACGATCAGCGAGGTGCGCACCGCGTTGCCGACGGCGACGCCCACGCCGGAGGGACCACCGCTGGCGAAATAGCCGAAATACGTGTGGATCAGCAGGATCGTGATCGCCATCAGGATCGCCTGCAGGAACGACCACAGGAGGTCGATCGGGTTGAGGAAGGTGTCGAAATAGTGGTCGTAGAGACCGCTGGACTGGCCGAACAACACGGTCGTGGTGAACTGGCTGGCCACGAACGACAGGATCACCGCGATCGAGTACAGCGGCGTGATGGCGATCATGCCCGCCACGATGCGGGTCGACACCAGGTATTCGACAGGTCGGATGCCCATCGACTCCAGGGCATCGATCTCCTCGTTGATCCGCATGGCGCCCAATTGCGCAGTCACCCCTGCGCCGAACGTCGCTGCCAAGCCGATTCCGGCTACCACCGGCGCGGAGATGCGCACGTTGATGAAAGCCGCCAGGAAGCCGGTCAGGGCCTCGATGCCGATGTTGCCGAGCGAGCTGTATCCCTGTACGGCCAGGGTGCCGCCCGCCGCGAGGGTCAGGAAGCCGACGATCACCACGGTTCCGCCGATCATGGCCAAGGTGCCTGCGCCCATGGAGATCTCGGCGATGAGCCGCACGATCTCCTTACGGAAGTGAACGGCGGCATGCGGCGTGCCGGCCAACGCGCGAATGTAGAACAGCGTGTGGTCGCCGATCCGCGACAACAGCGCCACCGGCCGCCCGGCCAGGCCGACCAGCCGCGGAAAACGTGACCGCAATACCGCTGAGGTACCCATGATGTCGCTCCTAGCCCGTCGTCATCCGGATACCGATGGCGGTGACCACCACGTTGATGACGAACAACGCCATGAAGGCGTAGACGACGGTCTCGTTGACCGCGTTACCGACGGCTTTGGCGCCGCCACCGGTGATGGTCAGCCCGCGGTAGCAGGCGACCAGACCGGCGATGAGACCGAACAACGCAGCCTTGACGCACGAGATGATCACCTCGGGAACACCGGTCAGCAGCGTGATGCCGGCGGCGAACGCGCCGGGGTTGACGTCCTGGATGAACACCGAGAACGTGTAGCCGCCGAGGATGCCGATGATGACGACCAGGCTGTTGAGCAACAACGCCACCAGGCCCGACGCCAACATCCGGGGGGTGACCAGGCGCTGCACTGGGTTGATGCCGAGCACCTCCATGGCGTCGATCTCCTCGCGGATGGTGCGCGAGCCCAGATCGGCACACATCGCCGTCGCTCCGGCGCCGGCGACGATGAGCACCGTCACCAACGGACCGACCTGGGTCACCGCACCGAATGCGGCGCCCGCGCCGCTCAAGTCGGCGGCGCCCAGTTCACGCAGCAGGATGTTGAGGATGAAGCTGACGAGAACCGTGAACGGAATCGCCACGAGCAGCGTCGGCGCCAGCGACACCCGCGCGACAAACCAGCACTGCTCCAGGAACTCCCGCCACTGGAACGGCCTGCGAAAGATGAATACCACGGCGTCGGCGGCCATCGAGAACAGCCCGCCCACGGCCTGCATCGGGCCGGAGAGGTTGCGGATCTGCGGAACGCCGACCGACCAGCGTTCCGGTCCCTTAATCGCCATCAGGCCCCGACCCTTCCAAAATCGTCACCCCGGATACGGCCGTCGGACCGCCGATGTTGTGCGCCAGCGCGATCCGGGCGCCGTCGACCTGGTTGACAGCCTCTCCCCGCAACTGTTGGAACAGCTCGACGCACTGTGCCACACCGGTGGCCCCGGGCGGGTGTCCTTTGGCCTTCAACCCGCCGCTGGGATTGATCGGTAGCGCCCCACCCACGCTGGTCACCTCCGCCTCCAGCAGCTTGTAGCCACCCAATCTCTCTGCGAAGCCGAGATCCTCATAGCTCATGAGCTCGATACCGGTCAGGAAGTCGTGCACCTCGGCGACATCGACGTCACCGGGTGACATGCCGGCCATCGAAAAGGCCTGCTTGGCCGCCCTTGTGGTGGCCGGCAGCGCCGTCATGTCCGGTTTGTGCTGGTGCATCACCGAATCCAGCCCGAGCCCGACCCCGCGGATCCACACCGGCCGGTCGGTGAACCGGTCCACCACGTCCTCTGCGGCGATGACGAGGGCTGCGGCACCGTCACTCTGCGGCGCGCAGTCGTACAGCCGGAACGGTGTCACGACCGTCGGTGCGTTCAGGGCCTGCTCCATCGTGATCTCGAATCGCAGTCGAGCTTTCGGGTTGTTCACTCCGTGGCGGTGGTTCTTGACCGCCACCATGGCCAAGTGTTCTTCAGTTGCCGGCGATTCGTGGAGATATCGCCGAACGTGTAAGGCGAAACCCGCGGGGGCCACCAGGCCGAGCGGGTAGTCCCAGGCCATGTCGCGGGCCATGGCCTCCCATTCCCACAGCAGGTCCGCCGAGGTCGTGTCGCGCAACTTGTCCGCGCCCATCACCAGGGCGTTGTCGAAGGCGCCGGAGGCGATACCGAACAGCGCGTTGCGAATCGCGTCGTGGCCAGTGGCGCACGAGTTCTCGATGCGGGTCACGGGGAGATCTGGTAACCCGAGGGTGTCAGCCAGGATTCCGGCGGGGAATCCGTCCGCGGTGCCCATCGCACCGAACCACGCGGCCTGCAGATCGGCCTTCACCAAACCCTTGTCGACCGACGCGGCGCAATCGGAGAACGCCATCGGCAGAAGGTCCTTGATGCCGAGCGCGAAGTGCTCTCCGAAGGGCGTCATGCCGGCTCCGACGATCGCGACCCTTCTCACGCCGCACCTCGGGCGCACACGCCCAGCGCATCCGGTTCGAAGGCGTAACCGTAATCCGGCACGCCGGATCGCACGGCGACGCGTCGTAGCGCGAGTCGCCCGCGGTCACCGATGTCGACGGTCCCGGGGGCGGCCCCGGTGACCTTGACCAGCGCCCGCACCCCGACCCCGTCGAGTTCGACGATCACCAGCGAATACGGCGTCCGCAGGCCGGGGACCGGGATGTGCACGGTGGTCTCGGTGTAGACGGTGCCGGTGCGCGGCAGCGGGATCAACTCGTAATCCGTGGACAAGCCGCCGTGCTCCCCCACCCGGTATCGCGGCGGGAAATCCAGTTCGACGTCGGTGTCGTCGTCTGTCTCCCCGGATAATTGGAACCGCCCCGCCTCCCAGCGCACTTTCGCCTCGAAGGCGCGCTCGTAGGCGGCCAGGGAGATCGGGATGTCACCGTCGGCGACGAATCGCCCCTCGGGAAGTGGTCGCGGCGCGGGCTCGCGCCGATGGATCGCGGCCGCGCCACCGCTGATGCTGATCCCAGACAGAATCGCTTGTTCGACGGCGACCAGCGGGCCGGTCACCCCGCGTTCGGCCAGACCGGCCACCGCGAACAGGCTCGAACTCGCCCCTGAGGTCGGCAGCTCCGGCGGATCACCAAGGCACAGTTCGAGAGCGCGCGTGTGGTCGACGCCGGCCACCGCGACCGGGGTGTCCAGCCAGGCCGCCGCCAACGATGCGATCAGGCCCCGCTCGTGCAGAAGCCGGGGGTCGCCGTAGTCGTGGACGTCACCGCTGGACCTCCGGGTACGCACCGGCAGACTGCGAGCGACCCGTGCGGCGGTGCGCACCTGCAGGCCGCGTTCGGCGGTCAGAATCGCCGCCGCACCGGCGGGCTGGAGGTCGGCACCGATGATCAACGTCCGCGGACGTGCCGAGCTCACCGCGTCCACCGTCGCCGGCGCTCCACCGAGACGCTCGTCGACCTCCAGCTCTGGATCGAGCCCGAGACCGGCCAGCAGGACCGCGGCGTTGCTGCTCTCCAGCAGAGGCAGGTCACGGCTGACCACCACCACCCGCTCGACCGCACCCCCGCTCGTCAATGCCGCACGCCCGGCCTCCACGGCCATCGTGACCGCGTCTTCGTCATCGCCGGCCACCCGCTGCAGAGGCGAACCCCAGCACGGCAGGTAGGTCCCGACGGACGCGACGAATGGCATGCGATCTCTCCAGTGGTGCAGACGACAGGGTCAGGTGACGGCGCCGGCCGTCTTGAGCTCGATGATGCGGTCCCAGTCCAGTCCCATCTCCAGCAGGATCTCGTCGGTCTGTTCGGCGAAACCCGGCGCGGGTCCCGACGTCGGCGCAGCGACATCGAACTGCACCGGGTTGGCGACCAGTTCCAGATCGCCGGCCGCCACCAGGTACTCGTTGGCGCGGACCTGCGCGTCCTCGGCCGCCTGCAGCGTGTCCTGGACCGGCGCCCAGGGGCCGGCCAGCGTCGCGAACCGTTCGCTCCACTCCACCAGCGGCCGCTTCTTCATGGCTTCGGTGAGGATCTCGGTGGCGGCTGCGGTGTTCTCCGCGATCGACTCCGCCGTGGCGAACCTGGGGTCGTCGGCGAGTTCGTCGAGGCCCATGTGCCGGCACACATCGGCCCAGAACTTGGTGGGCTGCATCATCACGAAGGAGATGTAGCGGTCGTCGGCGGTCGGGTACAGGCCCACCAGCGGATTGGTCGGCGAACCGTGCACTCCGGGCGGGAAGGCCTCCATCCGCTGGTTGAGGTGCTTGGTGAGCGCGACGGTGTGACCCATCGACCACAGCCCGCTGCCCAACAGGGACACGTCGACCACCGACGGTTCGCCGGTGCGTTCCCGTTTGAGCAGCGCCGCCGCAATTCCGCCCGCGAGGTTGGTCCCCGAGATGGTGTCTCCGTACGCAGGCCCGGGCGGGCCGACCATTCCGGGCATGTCCGGCGGGGTGATGGTGCGCGCCGTCCCGGCCCGGCACCAGAACGCGGTCATGTCGTAGCCGCCCTTGACCGACTCTTCCCCGCGCGGCCCCAACGCACTGCCGCGCGCATAGACGATGGTCGGGTTGACCGAGCGGATGTCGTCGACATCGATGCCGAACTTCTGCCGGTGGCCGGGAAGGAAGCTGGTCAGGAACACATCAGCACGACGGGCCAACTCCAGCAGCACGTCTCTGCCCTCAGGGACCGACATGTCGAGCCCGATGCTGCGCTTGAGCCGGTTGGCGTGCTCGATGTTGGGATTCGGGTCGCCCTCGACTCGCAGCAGCCCGGTCTGACGCAGACCGCGCTGCGGATCGCCGGTGACGGCGTGCTCGACCTTGACAACGTCGGCGCCCCATTCGGCGAGCACCGCACCCGCCGACGGGACGAACCCGTACATGGCGACCTCGAGAACGCGGATTCCGTCCAACGGCTTGCCCACTTAACCAACCACCTCTGCGAACGTCTTGGACTCCAGGAATTCCTCGAGGCCGGCCCTGCCCATCTCCCGTCCGATGCCGGATTGCTTGTATCCGCCGAACGGACTGTCCGGGCTGAAGTAGTTGCCGCCGTTGATGGAGAAGGTGCCGGTGCGGATACGCCGCGCCACAGCCTTGGCTCGCTCGGCGCTGCCGAACACCGCACCGGAGAGGCCGTAGATGGAGTTGTTCGCGATGCGCACGGCATCGTCGTCGTCGGTATACGAGATGACGGCCAGCACGGGTCCGAAGACCTCCTCCTGCGCCATCTCGCTGTCGGGGTCGACGTCGGCGAGCAGCGTGGGGGTGTAGAAGAACCCGGGGTCGACCTTCTCACCTCCGGTGACCAGCGTGGCGCCGGCTGCCACGGCGCGCTGGACCATGCCGTCGACCTTGTCGCGCTGCTTCTCGCTGATCAGCGGGCCCATATAGGTCTTCGGGTCGGCGGGGTCGCCGTAGCGGACGAGCCCGAAGTTGTTCTTGATCAACTCGACGATATGGTCCTTGTGCTTCTCCGGGACCAGCAGGCGGGACGTCAGCGCGCACCCCTGACCGGCATGAGTGACCATGCTGAACGCCGAGAACAGCGCGGCGGTGTTGAAATCGGCGTCGTCGAGGACGATGGCGGCGGACTTGCCGCCGAGTTCGAGGAACACCTTCTTCAGGGTGTCGCTGGCCGCGGACATGATTGCCCTGCCGGTCGGCGTCGACCCGGTGAAGGTGACCATGTCGACGTCCGGGCTGGTGGTCAACGCAGCGCCGACGGCGGGATCCGTGCCGGAGAGTACGTTGACGACACCGTCCGGGATGTCGGTGTGATTGGCGATCAACTCGCCCAGCGCCAGCGTCACCAGCGGGGTGTCGGGCGCCGACTTCAGGACGACGGTGCAGCCCGCGGCCAGCGCCGGAGCGAGCTTCGCCAGCGCGAGCTGGTTGGGATAGTTGTAGGCGATGATCGCGGCGACGACGCCGGCCGCTTCCTTCTCCACCCAGCGGTGGTGCTGCATGCCGCGGCTCTCGATGTTGCCGAGGTCTTCGGTCATCGGGTAGGTCTTCAACAGCTCGGCGTAGTACCGCACGATCTCGATCGGTCCGTCCAGCTGAGCGCCTTGGCACAGCGACTCGGTGGCTCCCACCTCGGCGATGGTGAGTGCGGCGAACTCGTCGCGATGGTCGAGCAGCGCCTGATGCAGCTGCTCGAGGCAGCGGACCCGCAAGTCGGTGTCGGTCGCCCACGTCCCCTCGTCGAAGGCGCGGCGGGCCGCCGCGACCGCCGCCTCGGCGTCAGCGACGGAGGCGTCGGGCGCGTAGCCGAGAACGTCTCCGGTGGCGGGGTTCAGCGACGCGAACGAGTGCTCGGACTCGAGCAGCCGCCCGCCGATCAGCAGCCGACGAGCGACCTTGCCCGGGCCACCGTTCGCGTCCTGACGATCACTCGAGATCGTGGCTGTTTCCTGCATCATCCTCCTCCGGAACGCCCCCGGGATGTGTGACTGAAGTGGGCTCGTGGGCCACAATGTGATGGAAACTGCATTCTCATCCTCGGCGAATCATACATTCGCGAGGAGAGAACTCAAGAAAATGGACAGAACCGCGGCTGCCTGCACGAAACCGTGCGACAGTCGAGCGACAAACGTCTCACCAGTGCGAACATCGGACTCGCGTTGTCTTGCGATAGAGCAGTATGCGAGAGTACGGTTCTCATATTCGGAAGGATGATTCTTGATGGGTGAGGACAGCTTGTGAGAACCGCTGTGGTGACCGGGGGCGCTTCCGGCATCGGCGCCGCGATCTCCGATCGTCTCCGGACCGACGGGCTCCAGGTGGCGACCCTCGATCTCAATCCCGGCAAGGAGAAGTTCTCCTACGCCGCCGACGTCACCGACCGCGCCGCGGTGGACGCTGCCCTCGAGGACATCCGTGCCGAGCTGGGGCCGGTGACGGTGCTCGTCAACGCCGCGGGCATGGAACGCTTCAAAAGGTTCACCGATCTCACCTTCGATGACTGGCAGAAGGTCATCGACGTCAACCTGAACGGGACCTTCCACTGCATCCAGGCCGTGCTGCCCGACATGCTCGAGGCCGGTTGGGGCCGCATCGTCAACATCTCGTCGTCGAGCACGCACTCGGGTCAACCCTTCATGGCGGCCTACGTCGCAGCCAAGTCCGCCGTCAACGGCCTCACGAAATCGCTGGCGTTGGAATACGGTCCGCACGGCATCACCGTGAACGCGGTGCCACCAGGGTTCATCGACACGCCGATGCTGCGCAACGCGGAGAAGCGCGGATTCCTGGGCGACACCGACAAGCAGATCGAAGCGACACCGGTGCGCCGGATCGGCCGGCCCGAGGACATCGCGGCCGCCTGCTCCTTCTTCATCTCCGATGACGCCAGCTATATCACCGGACAGATCCTGGGCGTCAACGGCGGCCGGAACACCTGAAAGACACCGAAAGGGAGCGGGAGACACATGGGACGCGTTCAAGGGAAGGTCGCCTTCATCACGGGCGCGGCGCGCGGTCAGGGCCGCAGTCATGCCGTCCGGCTCGCCGAGGAAGGCGCGGACATCATCGCGGTCGACCTGTGCGAGAACATCGACACCATCGGCTATTCGATGGCCAGCGCCGACGATCTCGACGAGACCGCCGCCTTCGTCGAGAAGACCGGCCAGCGCATCGTCACCGCCAAGGCGGATGTCCGAGACGCCGCGCAACTGAAGAAGGCCCTCGAAGACGGCATCGCACAACTGGGCGGACTCGACATCGTCGTGGCTCAGGCCGGTATCGCCGGCATGAAGGGCGATCCCCCGATGCAGGCCTGGACGGACGTCATCAACACGAACCTGGTCGGCACGATCAATGCGATCCAGGTTGCCCTGCCCCACCTCAAGGAGGGCGCGTCGATCGTGGCGACCGGTTCCACCGCGGCGCTGATGGACGCGCACAACAAGCCGACCCCCGGCAACGACCCCGGAGGTATGGCCTACATGACGTCCAAACGGCTTCTCTCCCAATATGTCCACGACCTGGCCACGAACCTGGCCGTGCGCGGCATCCGCGCCAATGTCGTGCACCCGACCAACTGCAACACCGACATGTTGCAGAGCCCGCCGATGTACAAGTCGTTCCGACCGGATCTCGACAACCCGACCCGCGCCGATGCCGAACCGGTCTTCGGTGTGCAGCAGGCGATGAAGGTGAACTTCATCGAGCCCGAGGACATCAGCAACGCCATTCTCTGGCTGGTGTCCGACGAGGCCCGCTATGTCACCGGTATGCAGCTGCGCGTGGACGCCGGTGGCTACCTGAAGTGGTACGACTGGCACGTCTAGGACGACGAGAAAGGACGGCGCGTGAAGGTTTTCGTGGATTCGGGAAAGTGCCAGGGACACACGTTGTGCTCGATGATCGCTCCGGACTCTTTTGAGCTCAGCGACATCGACGGCACCGCCTCTCCGGTCAACGAGGTCGTACCCGCCGACCAGGAGGACGCAGTGCGCGAGGCTGCGCACTCCTGCCCCGAACAAGCCATCTCTATCGAGGAATGACAAGGGAGACAGAAACCTTGAGTGTCGACGACGTCGTGGACGGCACCGCCGACGACAGCCGTAAGCAGCCGAAGTACCACTTCGACCGGCACACGCCCGAGTATCGGCTGCAGTTCGAGAAGATCACCGAAGAGATGCACAACAAGTGCCCGATGGCGTGGACCGACGCCTACAACGGGCACTGGGTCGCCGCAGGCAGCAAAGAGGTTTTCGAGCTTGCGCGGTGCCCGGTGGTGTCCAACCACCACGACATCTCCGGGGAGACGCCCTACCAGGGCATCACGATCCCGAAGGCCAGCCGCGCCACGGTCGTTCGTGGCGGCATCCTGGAGATGGACGAACCCGAGCACAGCACCTACCGCGGTGCGCTGAACCCGTACCTGTCCCCTGCCGCGATCAAGCGGTGGGAACCGTTCATCGACGAGATCACCCGCGCCGCACTCGATGAGCACATCGAGTCGGGACGCATCGACTTCGTCGACCATCTGGCCAACGTGGTACCTGCGGTCTTCACGCTGGCGATGATGGGCATCGAGCTCAACAAGTGGAACGTTTACAGCGAGCCCACCCACGCGTCGGTCTACACCCCGGAGCATTCGCCGGACCGGGAGAAGATCAACGAGCAACACCGCGAGATGGGCATCGATCTCATCAACAACATGATGGAGATCCGCGAGACCCCCCGACCGGGTTTGGTGAACGCGTTGCTGCAGTTGCGCATCGACGGCGAACCGGCTCCGGACATGGAGATCCTGGGCAACCTCGGCCTGATCATCGGCGGCGGCTTCGACACCACGACGGCGCTGACCGCGCACGCCCTGGAATGGCTCGGGGAACATCCCGAGGATCGCGAGCGGCTGAGCCGGGAGCGTGACACGCTGCTGCATCCGGCCACCGAGGAGTTCCTCCGGTTCTTCACCCCGGCGCCGGGCGACGGCCGGACCTTCGCCGAGGACGTCGAGGTCGACGGGCACCGGTTCAAGCAGTACGAGCGGCTGTGGCTGTCGTGGGCGATGGCCAACCGCGACCCAGAGGTGTTCGAGAAGCCCAACGAGATCATCCTGGACCGGAAGGGCAACCGGCACTTCAGCTTCGGTATCGGTGTGCACCGGTGTGTGGGCTCGAACGTGGCCCGTACCGTGTTCAAGTCGATGCTCACCGCGGTGCTCGACCGGATGCCCGACTATGTGTGTGATCCCGAGGGGACCGTGCACTACGACACCATCGGCGTCATCCAGGGCATGCGGCATCTGCCCGCCACGTTCACCCCGAGCGCTCCGCTCGGGCCCGGCCTCGACGACACGATCGAGAAGCTGCAGCGCATCTGCATCGAGCAGGAGCTGGCCCGGCCGATCACCGAACGCAAGGAACGCGCCGTCATCGACTGAGCCACCCCGTTTCGCGAGTGCGCGTGTCAGTTCACGACACGCCGCGGGGATCTGGCGGTTCACGCACGTTCGTCGCGGTCAGAGCAGCGCGTACCGCCGGCGTATCCCGTCGAACCTCTCCCACAACTGTTGCACCCGCTGCTGCGGGGTCACCATCACGCTGTCTGCCGGCAACTCGGCGGCCAGAGCAGCGCGTGGCACCACCCGAGTTCGCAGTGGCACCGGATGGCCGGCCAGCATGTGCCGGTAGGTCAGATTGCCCCGCTCGAAACCCTGCGTGTCGATCCAGTTGTGGTAGCCCGGGTCGTCGTGGGCCAGGATCAGCCGCACTCTGCCGTCCGGGTCGACCACCGTTCTGCTGGGTGTGTAGCTGACCGGCCGGTAGAGATAGTCCATGCTGGTGAAGAACACGCCCATGTTCGTCAGCATCCACAAGCCCTCATGAGCATCGAACTCGACGAGCAGCGCCTCATCGGAGGCCAGCCGCCAATGCATGTTCGCCGCTGCCCGGCCACGCTTGCGGTCGGCGTCCGTCGCGCCCGGCGCCGGGAAGTGATTGGGGCGCGTCGGGTCGACTCCACCGTGGGCGAAAGGGAATTCGGGCCAGTCATGCATGAGCCCGGTGACGAACTCACCAGCCCACGCCATCGCCTCCGTCATCTGCGCCACCGTCGGCAGAGGCTTCGGACTGTCCATGTCCACTCGCTCGATGCGCATCCGGGCGGGCCGCTCGTCCCAGGAATCGAATCCCTGCCGGACGAAGACCTTGCGGGAATTCGCCGTGGTCGGCAGCCAATTGCCGGACCGTGCGGCGCCGCCGATGAACAGCTCGAACGTTCCGTCGTCGGCGACCTCGAGTTGCTGCCCGGTCAGGTTCGATTCCGGCACGTCGCCGAACGGTTCGTGAAGCACCCCGACGCCGCTGGGGCGGGCTCCCTGCACGGTGATGTTGAGAAAGGGCGCGGACCCGCGTTCTCCAGCGATCCGGTATGTCGACCCGCCGTCGATCCAGGCCTGTTGGTAGGTGAAGTCGGCACAGTCACCACCCAGCTTGCGGGTAGGCCCGCAGAAGGCGTGCAGGCTGGGGTACCGGGTGTTCCTGGTCTCCAGAGCGAGGTCGAACGCCTGCCCCAGATTCTGGGTCAGAAAACGCAGACCATCGACGCGATGCGGACCCGACGCCGGGTTGTGGTCCTTGAAGATCTGCGCGCCCGCCTCTTCGAGTCGGTCGCAGAACGCCGTCCACGCGTGGTGCAACTCCGCGTCGTCGGGTCCGTCGCCGAACATCATTGCCGCTGCCCACCGTCTATGCCGGCGAGCATCGCCGACGTCACGTCGCACGCCCGGCGAGCGGCCGCCAGCGGTCCTTCCCGCTCGATTCTCGGGCCGATGAGCTCGAGATCGACGCCATGGCGGTAGCCCTTCGCAAGCACCTCTGCGAGGAAGGATTCCACCGGTATCGCACCGTCGCCGGGGACGGCTCGCGCCGGAAGTGCCCGGTCGCCGAGAACATAGTCACTGAGCTGGATCATCTCCAGGCGGGGCATGGCTCGTTCGACGAGAGCGGACAGGTGTGCTTCGGTCCAGCAGTGGAACAGGTCCACGCAGACACCCAGTCCAGCTCTTTCTGCCAGTTCCACGGTGTCGGACAGCGTGTGCGCGAAGTGCAGATCGGCGTACAGCCCGGAGGCATTCTCGATCGCCAGAGCGGCACCGGCCTCCCGCCCCGCCGCGACACACGGCTGCACCGCTGCACAGAACCGGTCAGCCGCCTCCTCCCACGACACCTCGCCACGACCACCGGTCAGCATGTAGACCGCGCGCGCACCGACGCCGGCCGCCGCGTCGATCACCTGGCACAAACCCGCTGTGGAATCGAACAGGTGATAGACCGTCTCCACCGAGTAGCCGTCGGCCGCGATCACCTCGGTCAACCGCGGTTCATTCAACTGGGTGTCGATCAGGCTGAGCCGCGACACCCCGAGGTCGCGCCAGTATCCGGCCAATTCGTCGGGTGCGGCACCGAGGAACGTGACGCTGTGCACGGACACCCGGGAATCAACCACGATTCTCGATCTCCACGCCGAAACGCTCCCGGAAAGCACGGAACTCGTCGTGCAGCGCGCCGAGATCCTCACCGATGTCGGTGAGCAGCGTTGTCGAGTACCGGAACTTTCCGTACCGATCACCCTTGTTTCGCGCGAGGTAGTCGCGCATGGCCGACGCGGCCGGCTCGGTGACCACACGTCCGCAGAACTCGTAGTAGCGACGTACCGTGTCGACCGGATCGGCGACGAAGTCCGTGTAGCGGACATGCAGGATCCGGGGATCGTCGACCAGCGGATTCGTCATGGTATTCGTGATGCCGGCCCGGGTCAGCTCGAGATGCATCGCGGCCGCGGCCTTCAGGTCGACCGGTCCGACGATGCCTTCGAGGATGTCGGCCATCATCATCGTCCGTGAGGCCGCCACCTGAACGGGGTCGCGGTGCAACCAGAGCAGCCTCGCATCGGGATACGCGGCGAACATCTCGGCCAGGCGGAAGCCGTGGAACCCCTTGAGCACCCAGTGCCTGCGCGGGCGCCGATACTGGAACTGCTGCAACATGGCCTTGTGGATGCGGTACTGCGCGACGGCGTCGGTGGGCAGACCACCGACCACTGTCTGCATCGGAACCCGCCACCACGCGGTCGGCGTCAACACCCGGAAGTCGAATGCCCAGGTGCGCTCGTCCTCGGGGAGTCCGTCACCCAGCATGTCGTTGTAGGGGTGACTGTGCAGCCATTTCGGCATCAAGGTGTTGATCTCGTGCCAGTCCGCGTCGGCCCGCGCGCGCCGCGGATCGTCGGGGCCGGCGAGCCCCGGCGGCGGCGACGGATACATCACCTCCCAGAATCGCAGCGCGCGCGCTTCCGGGTTCACCGACATCAACGCATGCATCAGTGTGGTGCCCGAGCGGGGTTCGCCCGTGACGAACATCGGCGCCTCGATCACTTCGTCAGCGACGGGATGGCGCAGTCGATCGGCGAAGAACTCCAGACGACTGGTCAGCAGACCGTGGCACACAGCTTGCGCCTGTCGGCGGCCCGCCTCGTGCATCGCGAGGCTGTTGAGGTGGTCGACGACGAGGCCGAACCGGTGCGGCAGCGTCGGGTCGCCGTAGTCGGACAGTCCGGTCTCGGTTTCGGCGCGTGCGAGCATCTGCCCGGCGTGCAACGACTCGCTCATCGGACTTTTCCGTGCAGGGCCATCAATTCGTCCTCGGCTGCCCGGACGTACTCGGCTGAGGCGGCGGCGAAGTCGAGCCCAGCCATGGCTCCGTAGTCCAGGATCTTGGGCACCCGCAAGCCGGCGTCGACGTAGTCCGAGATGATGCGCGCCACCTGGCGGGGCGTGCCGTGGGGGACGACGGAGAGGATCATCTCGGGCTCGACGCGACCGAGGAACTCGACGATGCGTTCTCGGGTCAGCACAGCCGGGTCGATGTCGTGGAATCCGCGCCAGTCAGTGCCCATCGGATGATCGAACCCGTAGCTGCGCAACAGCTTCGCAGACACCTGCAGCAAGAACGATTTCACCAGTGGTGCATCGAGAATTCTCGCCAACTCGGCGTCGTCACGGCCCATCAGGCACACCTGGATGAAGCACGGGGTGATCGCCATCGGGTCGCGGCCGGCTCGCTCCGCGGACGCACGGACCTGCGACAGCTTCTCGGCATAGTCCTGGGGCGTCCACGCCCCGGCCGGCCACCACCCGTCGGCGTATCGGCCCGCGATGTCCAAGGAGCGGGGTCCGCTGGCACCGATCCAGATCGGCGGGAAGCGGCCGTCATAGGGTTCGGTGTCCAACCGGGCGTGGCGTAGCCGGTAGAACCGGCCGTCGAAGTCCACGGGTCCGTCACTCTCCCAGAGCAATCGGATGACGCGCAGAGCTTCTTCGAATCGGCTCACCGGCCGGTCGAAGTCGAAACCATACGGCTCGATGTTCTCACTCTCGCCGCTGCCCACGCCGAGGATGAAGCGCCCCTTGGACAGATGATCGATCGTCAGCGCGCTCTGCGCCAGCGACGCCGGATGGCGCCGCACAGTGTCGACGACGCTGGTGGCGATCGGCACGTTGTCGGTCAGGACCGCGGCCGCGGCGGCGACGGCCATTCCGTCGAGATGACGGTGCGGAGACGGCGAGACGCGCGCCAGGTCGGTGAACTCCGGCGTCCAGATCGAGTCCGGCCAGAAACTGACCATGTGATCGGGCAGCCAGATCGAGTGGTAGCGCCCACTGTCGAGCTTCTCGAGCACGCCGAGGTCCAACGGCAGCGTGGTGCGCAGGAACGCGGCGGGCTGGACCTTCACCGGCCCCTTCCCCAGCCACTCACCGCCGCGGCAGGCCGAGCACCTGCTGGGCGATGATGTTGCGCTGGATCTCCGAGGTTCCCCCCGCGATGGTGCCACCGAAACTGCGGGCATACCGCTCGAACCAACTGGCGAAATAGTGGTCCAGATTCATGTGTGCGTAAGGCCCCGAGGTGGACGGGTGCACGAGCCCGTCCGGGCCGGAGGCCTCCAGCGCCAGTCCCTCGATACGCTGCTCGGCTTCGGCGCCGAGGAGCTTGGGAATCGACACCGACGCCACGTCCACCTCGCCACGGGCGGCCTTGGCGATCCCGACGGAACCCAGCAGGCGCAACGCCTCGTAATCCATGATGCTGCTGGCCAGCGCGTCCCGCTCGAGAGCGTTGGCGGGCCGGAAGTCGGCGATGGCGTTGGCGATTCGATCCGCGAAGCCCAGCCACATCATCGTCCGCTCATGGCCGAGCGAACCGTTGGCCACTCCCCAACCGCCGTTGAGCGGCCCGACGAGATTCTCGGCGGGCACCCGCACGTCGGTGAAGAACACCTCGTTGAAGTCGAGGTTCTCCATTCCGCACATGTCGGCGAACGGGCGGCAGACCACTCCGTCGAGATCGGTCGGGATCAGCAGCACGCTGATGCCCTTGTGCTTCGGCGCGTCCGGGTCAGTGCGCACGAACGTCAACAGGAAGTCGGCGTCGTGGGCGCCTGACGTCCAGACCTTCTGGCCGTTGACGATGAAGTCGTCGCCCTCCCGAACGGCTTTGGTGCGCAGCGAAGCCAGGTCGGAGCCTGCGCTCGGTTCGCTCATACCGAGCGACGCGGTGCGCTCGCCGCGCAGCACCGGAACCGCCCACCGATGCTTCTGCTCGTCGGTGCCGAACGTCAACAGGGACGCTGCGATGATGTTGACGCCCTGCGGATTGAAGCTGTGGTAGATCCTGCGTCGGCAGAGCTCCTCGGCGTGCACGAACGTTTGCAGCACCGTCGCATTGCACCCGCCGAACTCGGGCGGTTGAGCCGGGAGCAGCCACCCGTTGTCGAACAGCAGGCGCTGGAAGTCGCGGGCCCACTGCGGCATGTGCGACACCGAGCGCGGCCGTTCCAGTGTTTCGGCCGCAGTGGGTGTGTGTTCGTCGAGGAAGGCGGAGAACTCGGCGCGGAACTCCTCGACGTCGGAGTCGAAAGCGAGCTGCATCAGATGTCTCTCCCGTATTCCTCGGCGATCAAGGCCCGATGGTCGGCGGCTCCGCCCAGCATCAACTCGCCGGCCTTCGCGCGCTTGAGCGCGAACTGCAGGTCGTTCTCCCAGGTGAAACCCATGGCGCCGAACAATTGGATGCCGTGCTTGAAGACAAGCGACTGGCACTCGCCGGCCGACGCCTTGGCCATCGCCGCGGCCAACCGCCGGCGGGGATCGTCCGCCGCGATCGTCAGCGCCGCGAAGTACGCCAGCGCGCGGGCCCGCTCGATGGCTACGTACATGTCCGTCGCCTTGTGCTGGACGGCTTGGAATGTACCGATCGCGACGCCGAACTGCTGCCGACTCTTGGCATGCTCGACCACCAGATCGAGAATGCGCTGACATGCGCCGACCATCGTGATGGCCATGCCCATGAGCGCGACGTGGTGGGCCCGTTCGGTGTCAGCGGAGAGTCGCTCACTGTCGGCGACATGGATGCCGGGGAAGGACACCTCGGCGACGTGCAGAACCGGGTCGAAGATGTCGACCCGACGCGTCGTCACCTGGTCGGCGCCGACGACAAAGACCCCGGCCGGGGTCACCACGGCCAGCCGGTCGGCACGATCGCCGTCGAGCACGAACCGGTCGGTGCCGGTGAGCACCCACCCGTCGACGTCACGGATCGCCGACACCCCCGAAAAGACGGCGGCGCCGGCGGACATCGGGTCGAAACGGTCGCCGACCAGCGGGGCGAATTGCGACAGTGTGGCCAGAAAGGGTGTCGGGTCGGTAGCCCGGCCCAACTCCTCCAGCACGATCGCCAGCTCGACGGCGTTCTCCGGGTCCGTGAGCTCAGTCCACCCCGCCTCGAGGTAGCTGGTCCACAACGGCGCCGGGTCGACGCCGTTCTCCGCGATGTCGCGGATCAGCGAGGCCGGGCATTGTTTGGACACCGCGTCGCGCACGGTCTCCTGCCACAGCCGCTGATCAGCGTCGAATTCCAACAGCATGCAGCGCCTCCGGGATCGTCAACGTCGGACTGAGAATAACATTCTCTTTAGACGTGGTAACGGTTCTCCCCGAGCGGCTATCCAGTTTCGCACCCCGGCGTTGGTTCGCCTGACCTGCAGTCACTCTGACCTGCACAAAGTAAGCACTCCGATTGGAGAACATAATTCTTGCCAACGAAGAACTAGGATCTACACTGGGTCCATGTCCGGTACCGAAGCCTGCCGCTGTGAGCGCCGGCGTCGGTCAGCCCGCCGGGCGGTTTCGAGAGGACTCGCGTGATCGAGATCAATGACGGCACCCCGGCTGGCGAGGGATCCGCCCGCATTCCCTTGATCGATGCCAGCGTGCACATCTTCTTCGGCAGGAACAAGGACCTGCGGGAGAACTTCCTGCGTGAACCATTTTCCAGCCGAGGGTTTCCCGACTACGAGATGGACTGGTACGGCGCTCCTGGTGGGGAGTACGCCAAGGGCACCAAGGGGCCGAACAAGGAGTACCCGGGGTCCGACGTCGACATCGTCGCCCGGCACCTGTTCGCCGACCGTGGCGTCGACGTGGCGGTTTTGCATCCGATGACCCGCGGCATCATGCCCGATCGTCATCTGGGCACCGCGCTGGCCGCCGCACACAACGAGATGATGGTGACGCGCTGGCTGGACCATCCGGAATTCGGCGAGCGTTTTCGGGGCACCATTCGAGTGGTTCCCGACGACATCGCGGGATCGTTGCGCGAGATCGCGAAATACAAAGACCACCCCCGCGTGGTCCAGATCGGTATTCCGCTGCAGTCCCGCGAGCTCTACGGCAAGCCGCAGTTCTGGCCGCTGTGGGAGGCCGCTGTGGACGCCGGGCTCCCCGTGGCGGTACACATCGAGATGGGTAACGGCATCATGCAGTCCCCGACACCCTCGGGGGCGACCCGCACCTACGAGCAGTACCTCGGATTCATGTCGATGAACTACCTGTACCACCTCATGAACATGGTCGCCGAGGGGGTCTTCGAGAAGTTCGACGCGCTCAAGATGGTCTGGGCTGACGGCGCCGCCGACATGTTGACCCCGTTCATCTGGCGGATGGACTGCTTCGGCCGGCCCCACCTGGAACAGACTCCCTGGGCTCCGAAGATGCCCAGCGACTATCTGCCGGGCCACACCTATTTCATCCAGGGCAGCCTCGACGGGCCGGGTGACGTCGACTTCGCCGGTGAGTGGCTCGACTTCACCGGTAAGGACGACATGACCATGTTCGGGTCCAGCTATCCGCTCTGGGACATGGGCGAACCGACGCTGCCGGCCGCCTACAGCCTCGAGCAGCGCGAGAAGATCTGCTGGCGCAACGCCGCGGGGCTCTACGGTATCGACGTTTCCCGGGACATCCCCACCGATCTGGTCGCACAGTAGGAAGTCGAAGGAGGCTCCCGATGACGGCTACCACCAGCAACGCGACGACCACCAGGGTCACTCCCACCGAGCGCATCCCGGTGCGCTGCGTGGACTCCGACGTGCACCCCATGCCGCGGCGCGGCGAGCTCGTCGACTACATCCCCGAACCCTGGCGCACGAAGTACTTCCTCAGCCACCCGCGCGGCGAGGGAATCTATTACGACGCGCCGGACTACGCGCACTCGTATGCAATGCGCGTCGATTCATTCCCTCCGGATGGCGAGTTCGCCTGCAGCGACCCGGATCTGGCACTCAAGCAACTGATCCTGGAGGCCGGATCCGACATTGCCATCCTGGAACCCACCCACGGCGAGTCCAGGCTGCCGGAGGCCACGCACGCCTTCTGCGTCGCGACCAACCTCTGGCTGGCCAACCACTGGCTCGACCCGCACAACAACTGGCATCAGCGCTGGCGCGGGTCGATCTGCGTCGCCATCGAGGATCCACGAGGCGCGGCCGAAGAGATCGAGAAGTGGGCCGAGCATCCCTACATGTCACAGGTGCTCATCAAAGCCGAGCCCCGGCCGTCCTGGGGCCATCCGCAATACGACCCGATCTGGGCCGCGGCCACCAAGCACGACATCACGGTCAGCTGCCACCTGTCCCGGGGCTACTACGAGACGCTGCCGTTCCCGCCGGTGGGCATCCCCAGCTACAACCACGACTTCATGGTCACGTACTCGCTGCTGGCGGCGAACCAGGTGATGAGCCTGATCTTCGACGGGGTCTTCGACCGCTTCCCGAACCTCCGCATCGTCTTCGTCGAGCACGCGTTCACTTGGATTCTGCCGCTGATGTGGCGCATGGACGCCATCTACGAAGCGCGCAAGAAGTGGATGGACATCAAGCGCAAGCCCAGCGAGTACGTCAAGGACCACATCAAGTTCACGACACAGCCGCTGGACTACCCCGAGGACAAGACCGAGCTGACTCGCGCATTCGAGTGGATGGAGTGCGACAAGATCTTGCTGTATTCGTCCGACTACCCGCACTGGACGTTCGACGATCCGCGTTGGTTGGTCAAACACCTTCCGGAGCATGCCCGGGAGAACATCATGTTCCGTAACGGCATCAAGACCTACCACCTTCCCGAGACCGTGCCGGCTCTCGAGGGTCAGGTAAGGGTGTTCTGACGTTGACCGAACAAACTTCGTCTGACCCGGCCGCCCAGCGGCAGCCCCGGTTGGCGCAGGGACGCGAACACGTCGTCGCAACCGTGGACGAGATCCCGCCCGGCACGCACAAGCTCGTTCCCATCGGCCGTCACGGTGTCGGTGTGTACAACGTCGGCGGCACGTTCTACGCCATCGCCAACTACTGCCCGCACGAAGGCGGACCGCTGTGCTCCGGCCGGGCCCGCGGCCGCAACATCGTCGACGAGACCGTGCCCGGCGACGCCGTGATGGTCCGCGACCTCGAGTACATCTACTGCCCCTGGCATCAGTGGGGATTCGAACTGGCTACCGGAACCACCGCGGTGAAACCCGAGTGGAGCATTCGGACCTACCCGGTGCGGGTGGTCGGCGACGATGTCGTGGTGCAGGCATGACGGCGACTCAAGAACCCGAACTGGAACTGGGGCCGGGAGAACACATCGTTGAGATCAACAGCGGTAACGTCGTATACGAGATTCTTGGCGAATCCGGTGAGTTCATCGTCCTGACACCGGGAGGTCGATTCAGCAAGGACATCCCGGGACTGCGGCCGTTGGCGGACGAACTCGTCAAGGGTGGCTACCGAGTCGTGCTGTGGGACCGACCCAACTGCGGCAAGTCCGACGTGCAGTTCTACGGGCAGAGCGAATCACACATGCGCGCGGAGACTCTGCGGCATTTGATCACGACCCTGGACATCGGCCCCTGCGTCATCGCCGGCGGTTCCGGCGGTGCCCGCGATTCGATGCTGACCGCGATGCTCTACCCCGACCTGGTCCGTAAACTCTTGGTGTGGAACATCGTTGGCGGTGTCTACGGATCGTTCGTCCTGGGCTCGTATTACATCGTGCCCAGCATTCTGGCCGTTCGGGGTTCAGGCATGAAGGGCGTTGTGAACGTAGACGAGTGGAAGGAACGCATCGCCGAGAATCCGGCGAACCGCGAACGCTTCCTGAGCCAGGATCCCGACCAGTTCCTCAAGTTGATGTTGCGCTGGCTCAACGCCTTCGTGCCCAAACCAGGGCAGACCATCCCTGGAGTCGAAGACGAGATGTTCGACAACATCAAAGTTCCGACACTCATCATCCGGGGCGGTGAGAACGATCTGGATCATCCCAAGCGCACCTCTCTCGAAGTGAGTTGCCTGATCAAGGGTTCGACACTGATCGACCCGCCCTGGCCCGAGGACGCGTGGGAACGTGCCGGCGAGGCCCGGGCGTCCGGGAAGGTCAAGCACTTCAACATGTTCGACACGTGGGTCCAAGCGGCTCCGGCCATGCTCGAATTCCTGGCTCGGTGATGACCGGATCAGTCCACGGTGATGATATGGACCTCGCAATTGGTCGAGGCCTCCAGCGCGGTGTGGATACGGCTCTCGGGGATACGGGCGAGGTCGGCCTTGCGCAGCGTGACGGTGATGATGTCCCATCCCTCGTCTCCCGCTCGGCGTTCGATGGCGCCCCTCAAGCCGAACCCGGCGAGCACACCCAGGGCGTCTTCATCGCTACCGTGGCTCACGAAGGTCAGTACGCCCAGCGCCGGCTCGGTCGCAAAGGCTTTCGCACACAACGCCGCAGCCTCGGATTGCAGCGCCGACGGGTCCATACCGGTCATCAGCATCTCGACCTCCCTGCGCTTGGGCGGCAACCTGGCCAAGTTGTTCTCGATGACCTCAGCGTGCACCTCGGCTGCCAGCCGCCCCAGCACGGCCATCCCGGCAGAGAGCTGTTCGGGCGTCAGGACGCCCTCCGGATCGACGCCGACCCGCACCACCGCTGTCCGCATGCCGAAAAGACTAGCTATCGGAGCAACGCTCATGTGTGGGGGCACCACTCACACGACGCGCAGGCGCAGAGCACCGGGAGGTATCGATGAGCACCGCGATGAACACTGAACCGGTAGTCGCCGCGTGGCCCGGCTTGACTCCGCGTATGCTGAGGGTGGGTGTCGGTGTGGAGAGCGCGGCCGAATATCGGCGGTCCGGCGGATACCAAAACCTCGGTGACGCGGCGTCGCTGCTCGACGAGATCGCCCAGGCCGGCGTGCTGGGGCGCGGTGGCGCAGCCTTTCCCATGGCGGTGAAGCTGGCCACCGTCCGCGCCGCGGCGGCGCAGGGCCTGGACACGGTCCTGGTCGCCAATGGCGAAGAGGGCGAACCCGCTTCGTTCAAAGACCGTTGGCTGCTGCGCAATCGCCCACACCCGGTCTTGGACGGGTTGCGGCTGGCAGCCGCGATCGTCAACGCCACGCACGCGCACGTGTACGTTTCCGATCCCGTCGCGGCAGAGTCTGTCCGACAGGCCATCGACGAGTTGAGCAGTGAGGACCTCCGCGGCGTCGCCGTGGGGGTGCGCGTGGTGGATCCGGGGTACGTGGCCGGTGAGGAGACCGCCGCGGTCCGTGCCATCAACGGTGGCCCGGCCAAGCCCTCGGACAAGCCGCCCCGGCCTTTCGAGCAGGGTGTCGGCGGGTTGCCCACGCTGGTCAGCAATGTCGAGACGCTGGCCAACCTGCCCTTCGTGCACCGCCACGGCGCAGCGGCCTACCGCGAGGTGGGAACCGATGCGTCGCCGGGCACATTCCTGGCCACCGTTACGGGTGGCGGCCGGGCCGCCGGGCTCTACGAGGTCCCCCTCGGGGTATCGGCCGCCGAGTTGATCGCGTGGCACGGAATCGAGGCCGACAGCGTGCACGGTGCGCTGATGGGCGGCTACTTCGCCGGCCTGCTGGACCGCCGGGTTCTTGACATCACGCTTGACTACGAAACGCTTCGCGGCCTCGGCAGCGGTCTCGGCTGCGGGGCCGTGTCGGTGCTGACCGACGAGAGCCCGGTCGCCGTAGCGGCATCTGTACTGGCCTACTTCGATCGGGAGAACGCCGGGCAATGCGGATCGTGCTTCAACGGCACCGCTGCGATGGCCGCTGCGGCGGTCGCCCTGCGCGACGGGGTGGCCACCGCCGACGACGTCGAGCGGCTCGAGCGCTGGTCGGTGGTGCTGCGCGGGCGCGGTGCCTGCGCCACGCTCGACGCCGCCACCAACATCGCGGCCAGCCTGCTCGCACAGTTCCCCGACGACGTCGCGCGGCATCTGGCCGATGGAAGAACACATTCCGGCGCAACTGAATTCACTACTCATCGGCCCTTCGAGGTGGAGTCACTGTGACCGAGAACCTGCGCGTCAAACTCGACCGCACCCTGTGCGACGGTTTCGGTATCTGCGCCAAGCACGCTCCGCAGTACTTCCCGCTCGACGACTGGGGGTACGCCGTTCTCGCGGGAGACGGGAACATCCCCATCGATGACCAGGACGCGGTCCAGCGGGCACTCATGGACTGCCCGGTGCACGCCATCATGGAGCTCAGTGAGCGCCGTCCGGATGACGCACCGCCGCCCTCGATGACCGAGCCCGATCTCGACGATCTGAAGACGGAGTCGAACGAAGCCGAGTGGGGCTTCACCCGGTGAGTCGTCTCCCCCTGCCCCAGCTGACTTTCGACAACGAGTTCTTCTGGACGTCGGGAGCCGACGGGGTCCTGCGGATCCAGGAATGTGGCGACTGCGCAGCGCTGAT